>Ga0213864_10000022_pt1 | contig 65678 bp, 54 predicted proteins | sample PICome_5_FD_160078 | JGI IMG/M metagenome (GOLD analysis project Ga0213864, IMG submission 160078) | Coastal seawater microbial communities near Pivers Island, North Carolina, United States - PICO247 | ecosystem: Environmental > Aquatic > Marine > Coastal | place: USA: North Carolina... | reverse complement strand
TGTATTGGCATACCCCACTCAGAATCATGTGATTCGCCAGCATGTACATAATAGTCTTTAATCCAATCAAGTCCTTGAACTGATCCGCCATCCATCAACATTTGATCCCAGGTTTCTTTAGTGTTCTTACCTATGTGGTCAAGTGCACTTTCCAAAGACTTATTCTTTCTGATGAAAGTACCCTTAGCCGTTTGCTCAGTAAAGACATTTGCAGCCCATGGCTCAATGCCAGGTGAAACGTTACCGCTAAGCTTAGAGTTAGAAACTGTTGGAGCAACTGCCCTTAAGTGAGAGTTTCTCATGCCAGTGCCAACACACCAAAGTGGTTCACCATACTCATGAGCTAAGTCTCTACTTGCTTTTTCAGATTCTGTCTTGATCTGGCTAAAAATCTTTCTAGTCTCAAACTGCGACATTAGACCCTCAAATGGGATATTATTATTTTGAAGGTATGTGTGCCAGCCAAGAACTCCGAGACCAATAGCTCGACCTTTCTCAGCAGATCTAACAGCATTCTCAAAACCTCTCATATACTTAGCCTTAGTGATGAACTCTTCAAGAACACCATCCAAGAACCATGTTGCAGTATAAATTAGATCTGTGTCTTTCCACTCATCATACTTGGCTAGATTAACAGAGCTTAGGCAGCAAACAAAAGAATGAGACTCGTCAGTGTGTAGAGTAATCTCTGAACAGATATTAGTCATATACACCTTGAGCCCATTCTTTTTGTACGCGTCTGGGTTGACGTTATTTACATTTCCTTTGAACATGACGTAAGGCTCACCAGTTGCTCTACGCTTACGAAGAACTGCGGCCCAACGCTTTCTAGCCTCCTTTTCACCAGCCTCAATGCGTTGCATAAAGCCGTCTGAAACCACAACACATTGGTGCATATTCAAACATTGACGATTGACATCTCCTTTAGGCTCTCTAATCTCTAACCATTCCCAAAAATCACCATGCTCAATATCAATATTGACTGATGCTGCACCTCTACGAACAGAACCTTGGTTAGTTGCCAAAATAGCAGAGTCATAAATCTTACAGAAAGGAACAACACCGTCAGAAGTACCATTTTGAGAAATAGTAGATCCAGCTGGTCTAATTTGATTTACTCCAATGCCAACTCCACCGCCGTGCTTAGCCAAAAGCATCATCTCTAGGTTCTTGTTACCAATATCGTGAATCGAATCAGCAACGTCAATACCAAAACATGAAATAGGTAAGCCTCTTTCAGTTCCAGTGTTAGATAAAACGGGTGAAGCAAGATTCAACCATCCTCTCCAAATGTAGTCATAAAATTTTGATGCCAATTCTGGCTTTTGAAGCCTCTTAGCGATAGCAGTTGCAACTCTCCAATATGCATCTTTAGGGGTTTCACCTTCTAAAAGGTAACCTCTACTAATTGTTTTAACATAAATCTCTGTGTTGCCCCATGTTGGAAAATCTACACCTAGCTCCCAACCCAATTCTTGTCCATAATTGATTGTATCTTCTTCCATTGATTAAATTCTATAAGGTTTTATATGTGCGAAGGCTGAGATTGTTTAGAAGATATCGTCTTCGTCCCAGTTCTCGTCTTCGCCTGCCTTAGAGTAGTCAGTTGGTCTAACAGCAAAGAAGTCAGTGTGAGTGTGACCTCCAGTTAAGTGATAGAACCAATCCAACTCGGAAGCTGATTTGTCATCATATTGCATCTTAGGCTCGTAGCCCAATTCAACCAATTTCTCGTTGGCTCTCTTTAAGATAAAGTTTTTGAGGTCAGCCGCCTTAAGGTTATCCAAATCCCCCATCTCAAACATCTTGTCGATGAACTTGTGTTCCATTTGGACCATCAACTCAGCTGCATGCTCAACCTCTGGTCTAACCAACTCCTTCAACTCCTCGTACTCTTCACACATGTGGCGGAAAAGTTGGCAACCCATCTTAGAGTGTAATGACTCATCACGAACAGACCATTTCATTTGTTGACCAATGCCCTTCAAAAGATTTCTCATTTGAAATGAGTAAAGAACTGCAAATGAAGAGTATAGAGAAACTCCTTCTGCAAAAGCTGAGAAGATAGCCAATGATCTGGCAACGTCCTTTCTTGCTCTAGCGTCCTTAGCTAGATCCTCATGGGTCCAATCAGCTTCAGTGCTAGTCAACATCTCAAACTTATCAGCTGTTGCTGGTTCGTGCAAGAAACCAGAGAAATCTTCTAGCCCTAGCGTTTCATTTAGATATGAATATGCAGTTGCGTGGATTGTCTCTTGTGAACCGAACATCATCGCCATTTGCTTAATCTCATGTTTAGGAAACCATTGTGTAACCATAGTTGTCCAATAGTCTGATACAGCACATTCGGTTTGAGCGAAACCCAAAAGAATGTTGCCGACAAGATTCTTTTCATGTGGCATTAGGTTTTCGTTCCAGTCCTTCACATCTCCTTGCATGGAAATCTCCGTGTGAAGCCAAAAGGCTTGAGCTTGCTTTAGCCAGCCTTCTGTATAGTAGACTGGGTATTCAAATGGTTTGTATTCGATTCTATCTTTAAATAGTGACATGTTACTTGTATTTTTTTATCCTATAAGTCTAAAAAAGGCCTATCGTGAGATCGGCCCATTTAGATGTATTTTAGTAAGTGTTTTATATATTTTAGGCAGCTGACTCTCCGACTTTTTTCTCATTTAATTTTTTTTTCAGCTCTCTTGCCTTTTCATAATAATCGTACGAAGTTTTCTTGTATTGTTTACGTTGGGAATAAAGATCGGAGAGAATCTTCTTTAGGATCGAGTCCTCTTTTTCGTAAACAACTCCGTTTTCGCATACAATAACGCTTTCGTCCTTGCGACGACTATTTATCTGTGTCGTAGGTACCATTTCGACATATGAGTCAGGTGAAATATTAAACTGTCTCATGATCGAAGGATACAGAGATGCAAAGTCAAAAGCACTAACTCCACTGTAGTAACCTGAGATAGGCTCTTTAACGAAAGCTCCTGCGTACTTGCCATCCTTCTTGCTGTCCTCTTTGTCATACTCGACACCAACTCGCTTGTTCTGTGCAACCAACTTACGAGCAATTAGTGCTTCGGTCATGGCCACAGGAGATGCAGCTTTGTAGAGAGGCATACGCGTGATGGTAGCCAAAGTCAATAGGACCTCCATGCTCTTAAGCTTCTCATCAATATAATAAACAAGGATGGAGTCAACTACGTTGTAGAAAACATACTTCTTAAAGTCGTTCTCGTACAAATCTTGAAGACCGCCTTGATACTTAATCTTCTTGACGTTAAGGACTTGACCAGAAACATAGTCAAGTGTATTTGATTCTTTGACTTTGACCGAGCGATCGTACTTATCATACAATTGCATGTAGTCTAGAATACCCATGTGAAGCGGTCGACTATCGTTGCGATCAAGTGAGCCAGTAATAGCCACTTCAGTCAAATCAATTTGCAAGTGCTTGCAGCGATTGACAATGTATTGCCAGTCATAGTTGATAAAGTTCCAACCAGTCATCATAGGAAACTTAGGCAAGAACTTGTGCAAGAAGTTGTAGAGCATGTCGTACTCGTTCTTGAACTTATAGTAGCTAAATTCCCAATCTTGATCGTAACCTTCAAAGTGATCGTTAGTGTCCTTCTCAATAGAAGCCATCTGTTCAGCTGAAAGGTCATCTAGACCTAGTACAATAGCTTTTCTCTCAGGTGTGATTATAGAGAACGTGAGGATCCTGGACTTAGCTTCTTCTGGCTTAGGGAAACCGTCCACGATCTCGGTCTCAATATCGACGAAGTAAGTGCGAGGTACGTTGAACTCAAAGATTTCTTCTCGATCCTTTTCTGGAAGATTATCCATAAAGTAGATCAATGAGAACTTATTATACGAACGTGATCGATTCTTCTTAACAGGTCGACCATCCCAGTTCAAGATGTCTGGATGCTTGTATCGATCCTTTTCATCTGTGACGACCCAATTCTCAAACTGTGAGATGGGATACCTCTTAAAGTCAACTTTTCCCTCCTTATTGTAGTAGCTTACGATAAGCTCGTTCTCTCTTTGTTCAATGTCAAGCAGCATTAGTATCCTCGGTTTTGGCGGTCGTGATTCTCTGCGTTCTTAGCCATGTAGAGGTTTACTATGTCTTCTGCTGTCATACCAATGGAGATAGCGAAGTTCATGTAGAAGTGAAGACCATCGATCCACTCATAGAAGAGTTCGAGGCGATCTTCTTCAGAAAGGTCAGCTACTGTCATAGTAGCAGCTTTAACGTTGTCTTGCTTCCAGTATTTCCATGCTGCTGAAGCGATGCCATCATTGACACCACCAAGAGCATCGAACATCTCGTTAAGTTCGTCACTCATAGCGTGCTTGTTAACACACCAGAAATCTGCAATTTCCTTAAGGGTCCAATTCTCGAAGTTGAACCCTAGTCTGCTTTGTAGCTCGATCTGTTTGTTGTATACAAGGCCGAGCGTGTCTTTTACGTCAGTGTAGAAGTCTTGTACTTCTAGATCTGCACATTTATTATCTGCGTTTGCCATGGTTTTTCTATTTAGTTATATGTTAAAGTTTCAACGAATCTCTCCCCATTCTCTTTGAGAATCGACCTTCTTCTTAGTCTCTTCTGATTCTGGTTTAGGGTCACCGCCGACATTCCAGAACCAAGCGCCTGGGCTACCATGCTTGACCATGAATTCCCAAGCTTTAGCGTCGTAGTTCAATGCTGACGGGAAAGGAGGTGTAAATTCAGCGCTAACATTTTGGTTAAATGCTTTGGGATGTGACCAAATCTTGGCTTTACCTCTCTCACCAGTTTGAATATTACGAGCCACTGCAACGGCATTGAAGTTTGTATCTGGCCATGCGATCTGTAACGAACGTGAAAGTACTCCGGTTGAGATAGCTGACCAAACCTCTTCAGGATAGCCATGCTTTTCTGCCAAGTCATACGCTACCTTAACAGCAGCTGCAGTTACAAGCTCATGTCTTAGTCCGAGTGGAATAAAGAAAGCATCGTTATCTTCAGCCCATGCCTTTGCCATACGATTCAAATTAGGCATAGCTGCTACCCTTCTAAACTTCATCTCAGCCCCTCGCTCCACGCAAATGGCTTGGTGATCTGAAATCTCTTTCTGGCTTGGGCTAAATAAGACCAACTTCTTGTTGTACTTCTTGGCCAAATAAGCTAGTGAGATACCAGCAAAGCCATATCTCGGTTGAACGTAAACTAGAGTGTCCTTCTCGCACGTGCTAACCAAGATATCTCCGAACCTACACTTAGATCCAAAGCCCATCAAGTCTTCTCGCACCACATTAAAACCCATATGCTCGTGAATCTCAGGTTCCTCAAAGGGATCCTTCCAATCACCAGCTAAATCCAACCACGCCTGTCTATTAGGCATCATTAGATTTAGGTCTTGATTAATTAGTTGATCGGTGTGTTTATTATGTGACATATTATAATTCTTCTGGGTAATCTTTAGCCCATAAATGTTTTGTTGTATTCGAGTTGAGTTGCACGCTATCACTAGGATGCTTTGCCAAATCAAACTGAGAATCAAAGATCCAATTATACGGGATTCTCTTAGTCGCTGACTTGATTCCGTGGCTGATGGCGATGTGCTTATAGAAGAAACAAGTCTTGTCCTCTAGGTTCAGCCACATCTGCTCACTGATGGGATTAGAAGGATGCTGAGCTAAGACTTCCATCTGTCTGATCCACTCTTCAGCATGCTTGTTCTCACAGACGAATTGGCCGTCAGCATCGATAGAGTACTTGACTTTACCGTTAAGGTACTGACCTCCGAAGATTTGATGCAAGCCGTCGAAGTGGCCAGTGCCACCGAACAAGACTGAGTTAGGATCTACTAATTCTGGCCAAGTCATAGCTAAGTATCTTGCCGTATTCTTACACGGATACAAAGGACTTCTAAAGCCTTGCTTTTCCTTAAAGTACTTTTCCATAATCTTAGCAAATTCCATCATCGTATATGGACGATCAAGATCCTCTAAGACATGGTACATATCTTCAGCTGCTTTCTTTGGGCCTTCTAGGATCCACTCCTTGACGTTAGTTCCCTTTGGATAGTATATCTGAAACAGATCGTTACGAGCGTGTCTGTGATTCTTAAAACGTTCAGCAAGAGCTTCTTCACCCTTATCAACAAGAGTAGTCAAAGTCTTCCAGTGCTCATTGGTAAATGAGAAGACTAGAGTATACCACAATCTCTCTTTGTTATCAGTAATCTTTTGCATGAAATCACAGTAAGAGTGCTCATGCCAATGAAGTCTATGACTAAAGATTTGATAGTCGGTTCTTAGTAACTCATCTTCACGAAGGTCAAAGACTCGACAAAACTCAAAGAACTTCTCGATCCTTTCTTCCTCACTCCACTTTTGCATCCAAGACTCCTTAGGTTTACCATTCTTTAGAGGCACCTCGACAGTCTTAGGATACTTGATATTGTTCGTTGGAAATACGTTGATACCTTCCTCGTCAAACAAAGGCATAATAGTCTTCTCTTTTTCTTTTACGCTGTTTGACATTCGTGTAGTTTTTTGACTTTGCTTTTATATTGCTCTACTGTCAAGCCCGCTTCAGCAATAATCTTATCATCTGATGGATGGTGAGCCATGCCGTTAAACGTTTCGACTAATCCCAGATCAAGCATGGCTTTTTGTCGACCGAATGGGTGATCCAATATAGTTGAGCTATTCCACAATGTATCCATATTGATGTGATTGTAGTCTGCGCCTGGTCTCATGTAGTTTTCGATCCAACGAATAAAGTCACAAGCCACATCCTCAGCATTGTAAGGAAGAGAACCAGTCTCTTCGTATATCTTTGTCATCACCGCGTCCAAGAAAGGCTCAGACTTCTTGCCTTTACCATCTTTAGTGTCGGCCAAGTAACCGATACACTCGACAGCGTTAGTACCGTAGTAGAACATAGAATCGCGGTTCATAAACTCAGGGAACCAATCACAGACGTCTGCGATCACTGCTGCATATTGGAACCTGTAAGCTCTAAGCCCGTTGTCAGTATTCCACTTAAACATCCACTCGCCAAGTTCTCGTAGATCTTTCTTTGGCCCCTTTCTCAAGTAGTTGGCCATATCTCTAGCTAAGCGAGGTGCAAACTCACACAAAAAGTAGTCTCCGCCTCTTTTGTAGGTAAACTTAGGTGCTTCAAAACCTGACATACCAACAAAGACGTTCTCTTGAACTTCTGGTTGAGGTGGCTTAGGGAAAGCGGGGAACTGATAACCTACTGACGTGTAGAACGGTTCCTTTCTAGCTTTAACTTGCTCACACATCTGTTCGATGGTGTCAGACTGCCATAGATCAAATAAGATGGTGTTGTGATAGCCGCTTGGCTTAGTAGCATAGTTGATCGCAGATCCACAAACTCTGTGTAAGATAAAGACGTACAACCACTCTTCAAGTCCGAATACATCTTGCTTACCCGTCCAATTCTTAGCAACCTCAAGTCTTTGAGAGGTCACCAATCCTTTTTCCATACGAGACCAATACGGGTGATCTTCAGTCCAGCCATAAAATACATCGTTAACGATTTGACTAAAGCCCGCAAACTTACGTTCGACCACATCGTAGAGCTCAATTTGCTCCATCAATGGATCGTTCATATCTGAGTCTTGATGAGGTATGTGACCTAAGTTACTCTTTTCCTGTTGGTCTAAAGCTAGCTTAAAGTACCTAATAAACTCGTCATAATATTTGGTTGTTGTAATCTCCATTAAAATAGCGCGTCTATTTTAGGCTTTCTATCAGCTTTAAGTTCAGGGTTAGGTACGTCATTGACCAAGTCCCAGCGATAGAATTGCCTAGCAATGTGAACTGATTTTGGTTTTTCCATAACATCGAAGCTAAGCTCATCTAAATTATTGTAGAAAACTTCAGGATGCTCAGTAAACTGATACTTATTGTATTCGCATATTTCTTTCATCCTAGAATTAAATTGCTTAACAAGAGCATTGCGCTCTTTCCAAGAACCAGCATAAGGTTCTCCTTTGTAATAACCCGTCTTAGGAATCTTACGTGATTCGTTTTCGATAGGTAAAACAGCGATAACTTCAATTGGACATATACGCTTTGCCTCGAGCTTTTTGAGCTCTATCTCATATGACTTAACTAGTGTTTCGAGAGATTCTTGAGGATTCTTTTGTCGCATCAAATGATGACGAATATCGATATTACCCAAATAAACCCTAACTTGTTCAATCCATGGCCAAACATATTGATCGAAGCCACGAGTAGTGGCACCATGAAGAGTTAGACCATCATTGCGGCTACACATAAAGCCAGGGCTATATTGGCTAAATGAATGACTATCGCCAAAACAAAGTCTTTTTGTCCTTTCAATATGATCGACTCTTTTAATATTCTTGCAAATATCTTTAATCTTATCAATCTTTGGCTCAAGCGTCTTAAACAACTCGCTACCTGTCTTAAGTCTGGTTTCTACAAGTTCTCCAATACATGGCATATCACAATGTAAAGAATACATGCGGACATTATTTGTAAATATCCTATCGATCTGATGATATAAATCATCATTAGAACCTCCAAAAATATTAAACGTACCCTTGAATTCCATACCATGTTCTATCAAAATAACATCGTAATCGGACCAAGGCGTTTCAGTAGAAGTAATAACTTCGGAATTCTTATATCCTGCATGCCAAAGTTGGTTGCAAACCATATAAGCCCAACCCGCTTTGTGAGAGCTTATCTTAGGACTAAGCTTGCCTACAATAGGACATATGCCAACTTTGACATGAATGTCTTGTTCAAACTGAGTGAAATAATTAAATTCCTGCATCTGCCTCGTCGTTGTTTATAGCAACTTCAGTATCTTTATAGCCGAACTTTTCAACATAATTGTTCAAGGCGCCAAGATACGCAACAGCATCAAGAAGATTGTCTTCTTTATAGTTGTAAGAGTGTCTGCTAAGCTTAAGCGCAACGAGCGCAGCGTACATATCAGAGCCATTCCATTCTTTACCTGTCATTCCAGAACAAATCATGGCAGCTCTTCGCATGCCTTCTTCGAAAGGACCATATTGGCGTTCTTTCTCTTCTGATCGTTCGTTGATAATCTTATTTGCTTGCTCTAGTATATTATTGGCCATATCATAACTTTTTAATTATACAAAAAAAGCAGTGAAAGTTTCACTGCTTTTAACTTAGGTGTAACGCTAATTGTCACGAATAGTATTCAGCGACGTAGCTCTCTAGAAGAGATTGGTTTGTAGAATCAAGTTGAGCATAGAAGGTGTTCATTGCACCTCGACTGCCGCCTCGATCATACGCAGCATCGAATTTCTCTTTAAGGTGATTAACCATCAAAGTGCCTTGGCTTTCAAATGCTTTCTCAACGAAGTTCGGTGGAAAGTTAAAGCCGAACATTACAAAGTCTTTTACTGTACAGATCATGATTATTGATTTTCAAAGTTTTCAAGTTCCATTTCAATTTCAAGAGCCAAGTTTCGAACTTGACTTGGCGACATGCAGTCGATCTCGTTTTGTGAGTAGCCTGCGTCTTTGAGGAGGTTGATTGCGTACTGATTCATCTGATTAGTTAATTACGCTTGCAGGAAACTTGAACGTCTTGCCGCTAGAGAGGCTCTTAGCCAAGACTGGGTACTTTGAGCTTCGAGGCTTGAGACCTGTAATCTCGTAGCGATCATAGCGGAAGTCAAATGTGTCGCCCAACTTCTTAGTGATACCGAAGCTAGCGGCAAAGCGGTTGAAGTCGGTGGCTTCTTTAGTCATAGCCGTTCCGCTTTCGCTGATCGTAGAGATGTCGATCTTAGTGGTGCAGTTGCTATCAGAGAAGCGAGAGTTACCGACCTTGATCTGAACGCCGTAGCGTTCAGCTACTGCATCGAGGGCAGATTGAATGTCAGTGTTGATGCGGCGAACAGCTGCGCGGTCGAGGGAGTTGATCTTGTTACTCATATCTTTTTGAGGTTTATTGATTATCGTTCGAGAATTACAAAGTCTCCGAAGTACTTGTCGAAGACGCTGATGAGGTTTTCATAGTCAGACTCTCGCATCTCGTTGCAGATCATGTCAGCATCGAGGCCGAGTTGCTTAGCATAGTTTCGTGCGTAGCCGAGAAGGACGAAGGCGTTGCCGTCAGGGCCGGTGAGGTCGATAACGATCTCGCTCTTGGGTTGTTTTTCTCTAATCATCTGTTCTGTTTGTTCTTAAGGTTACATAGCTAATATACGAAAAGCTGGTCAACCTGAAAATCTGAAATGTTAAAAAGTGTTAAATTTTTTCAAGTGAAGTGGCCCACTCAGGAATAATAAATGCAGTGAACTCTTCACCATCACAACAAACGTTTTTAGAATCTTGCTCTATGATATTCATAAATGTTTGACGACGACACGCTTCCAAGAAGCTCGTGTTGGCGAAACCAATAGGAATAGCAGGTCCGCTATAAGTTGCATTCAGATCATCAACGTAGCGACCTTCTGTCTTTCCACAAGTACAAGCTTTAGTCTTATACTTGAGGTTGAAGATGTCATTGCACTCAGTGCACATTAAGAGTTTCATTGATCGTCTTGATTCTTGTGCTTCTTCTTACGAGTATAGTTCTTCTTAGAAGGCACGGATTTTGTAACCATCTTACGGCGCACGATCTGAGCAACGTGGCGCAGGTTGAGGCCGTTTAGAATATCTTTGTCTTTTTTATCGTCTGTCATAACATGGCTAATATACACAAAAAAGCCCAAACTTAAAAGTCTGGGCTCTTTAATTTTGTTAAAAAGTGTTAATTACTTCTCGTTAGGGAACTGAAGCTCTCTTTCTTCTTTAGCGGCTTTAGCAAGCTTAGACTTGCTGCCGAAATACCAGATCAATGCAGAAAGTGCATCAGAAGCAGCTGCGTCTCCACCTAAATAAGCTTCAGCAGCATGTCTACCTGCCTTTGAGTTAAGAACCGCTAGAGCTTCCCAAGCCGTTAGACCCATTGCTCTTTTCTGAAGCTCATGAATAGACTGATGCGTTAAGAACATCGCCTTATCTTCACCTAGTTCGTTAGCCAGCGTTCCGCACCAGCCATGAGTCGTATTAACCTGAGCTTCTGTGTAGACCAATTCTCCCCACGAAGACATTCTGATTTCGTTTACTACAGACTCTCCAAGAGCTTCTAAAAACTCAGGCTCTAATTCTTCTCCATAACGATCGTCATAGATTTCTTGTAGGTCCTTTGCGGTAACTTTGCCCCTGTAATCAGCTTCAATATCATCAGGTATATCTGCTCTATCAGTTTCTCTCATGTCTTCACCAAAGGCATCTTCCCATGCGGATAAGACATCTTCTACGGTGTACTTTTTTGCTTCAGTAACTGCAGATTCTTCAACAGCCTCATAAACCGAAATGCACATATTACTGTGTTGCTCAAACTCTTTAAGTTCTAGACCCATTTCTTTGCCAACGGCCTCCATATATTTTTTACCCGCATACGTAGAAGTTCTAACTTCATATCCGTTTTTACCTTTCTTCTTAATGCCTTTAATAGCTTTATCAGAAAAGCCCGTAACTTCTTCAAACTGATTTGTAAATTCATATTTAAAATCAGAAGCGTTACCTCCATATACTTCATCAACATTTGATTGATTTAGTCCACTTATAAATTCTTCGAAGTTTGCCATCTTCTTTTTCTTTTTTTTGTATTCTTCTTCAGCATCGCCGCTTCCAGCTGGAACATCTCCTGATCCAAGTAAGCCATCAGCTGGCAATTCAATTGGTCCCATGCCATTAATCTGACCGACCTGAATATTTTCAGGTACTCTTTCTGGTAAACCATCGTGTTTAGTTGCTGCATATTTTTTAAGAGAATTAAGACTCATGTTATCAACAAGGTCTTTAACCTCATCTTTGTAAGAGGCATCAACATCAGAAAGTTGCATATCACCTTTTTTGACGGCGTATGCAACTCCCATTAATCTTTGTTGTGCTTTACTCTTTGCAGGCATATTACCAAACGTAGTTCATTGTGGCGATCTTGTTGATTCTATCTTTGATAGACTTAGCCTCTTCTTTAACTCTTGCAGCATAGTAGTCACCAATAGAATCTTTAGCTTCGTTAGAGTATCTAACATAGTCTGCATAGTCGTCTAGAATATTGGACATATGATTAGATGCATCTCTCATTCTAACTGGTCTACCCTTAGGATCGTGTCCTAAGATTGGCTCACCGTTGTTAGTTTCTCCAGACTCAAGACCGTGCTTGATTTGAGCAGATAACATATCGATAGCGTCATTGACCATCTTATCAAGCGGAAGATTAGCTGCTTTATCAGCTAGGATTTGCTTATACCTTTTCATATTCTCTTGTCTAAAGTCTCTATCACTCTTAAATGCAGTTGCTCCTTTCTTAGCAGCCTCTCTATCGGCTCTCTTGCCTTGAGTAGAGTACTTATCTTGTAGGGCATTGATGTCAAGCATGACAGCTCTATCGGCTACATCAGCGATTCTCTTAGGGTTGTATAAGCCTGTACCGTCCCAGCCTTTATACTTCTTGCTTATGCCTACTCCTCCGTCATCAGTGGAGCCTAAAGTTCTTCCTCCTTTATTGCCACGGTATGTTCTATCCCATGTTAAACCTTGGAAGTTATTATTTCTAACGATCGCTATAATTCCAGGAGGAATAGTACCATAACCTTCGGTCGGTGCATATTGATTATCTTTTGGTTGATCTACAATATAGAAGATAACATATCTGCCTTTGCCTGCCTTATCAAGAGCATGGGCTTCTTTTGGATCAGCCATATCGATTAAATCACCATCTTCTACTTTGTCTAATGCAACTTTAGTCATGCCATAGAATGCCTTTGGCAAATCCTTGATAGGTCTTTTAGTCCATTGACTACCTTGTTTGGTATTAAACAATTGCTGTAGCTTAGCAGACTTAAATGCTTCGTTAAGCTCTTCGCCTTCAAAGGCAAAATCCATATTCTTGCCCTTTGAGAAATCATCATGCTGATCTGCATTGACAATAGCAAGTAGACCTAGGTCTTTCTTCTTAATCTTAAGTTGTGCAACTGCCTTCTTTTTAGCATCGTATAAATCTTTAGCTTCTATCTCATGTTTAGCACTTTGAAATATAGCATAGAATCTGGTTTCATTTACAGTAGACTCGTCAACTGGTGCAAACATCTTAACCATATTCATGTACTCATCTCTATGAAAGTGTCTTAGATATGTTCTAACAGCGTCGTCCACTAGGCTTTCATGCCTAGTTCTGTACTCTGGCCATTCTGACCAATGACGCTCAACTGCATACTCGGCTGCATCTCTTAGTTTTTTATCAAATGGAGAAGGCATCTTTTTAGGCTTCTTAATATAGTGATGAATTTCTACACTCATGGCGTAGCTGTCAGAAGATCCCCATTCGTTGACTTGTTCTTCGTTTAACTTAGATACAAAATCTGAGAACGATTCAAAAACCAAATCCTTTGTTTCAACGACCTCTTCGACCTCTTCGACCTCTTCTTCGCTTACGTCCTTTACTGTAACTGGGAAAGTCTTACCCTTAAATTCAAACTCCTTTAGACCTTCAGACTTAGCAGTTCTTGCTGCAGTTATAAAAGCATTTCTACCTTCAAATAACTCATCTCCTATTGTTTCAACGTTCTCTAAAACCTTAAGACCTTGTCTTCTTCCAGCGCTGGTTGAAGTTTCGGCGTACATCCACTTCTTAGCGGCTTCGTCCCATAGGTAAACATACTCAGCTCCAGCATCGTTAGAAACGTCAGCTAAGTAATCTTGTAAATCTCTTTGATCGGCGGTAAAAGTAGATACAAATTTCTTTTGACCTCTATCTCTTCCGTAGAATACAGTCTCTCCATCGACTGGAGTATTGAATGAGTGGCCTTCACCGCCTTCAATGCCCGGTTCTAAGTAAGATATTCCCCACTTACCAAGCTTTAGAAGCTCCTTGACCTTGCGAGTATCTGCAAAGTGATTTACAACCATAGCTCCAACTCCTTCTGGATATCCATCGTTGTGAACGTAGGTAGAGATGATTTTACCTCTCTTATCTATAATACCAACGTGTGATCTGGTAGATTCAAGAATGACGGCTTCGTTCTCAGTAATAATAACTGTCTTCAACAATCTCTTACCAAACTTAGACAAGCTAATACCGTCTTCGGATACATTAAAGTACTTTGCGTTTCTTCTAATCCATCTGGCAGAATCAGTGCTAAACTCAGATAGAATTGTTTTAAATTCTTCTTGAGACAACTTACCATCAGCAACTGCTTCAATCATCTTGTTCCTAACTCTTGCAGTTAGACCAGCTTCTATAGCTGGATGATTATCAGTATACCTTCTTTTTAAAGTAACGTTTCTCTTCTCGTTTAAAAAATCGTTGAAGTTCATGTTATGTTAGTTTTATTTCTTTTTCTATATATTATTGTCCCACAAACTGGTTGAAAGTCATTATGGTTTCTCCTTCATCCAATGCATCCTCTTCGTTTATAACAGGACTAGACTGAGTTTGTATCTTTTGATGCTTCAGATAAGTATTGAAGGCCATAATCTCGGACTCGTTCTTCTTAGACATTACTACAGCCTCTATCTTTTCAACTATCTCATTCATCTGACTCATAAGATCTGAGTTTATAATCTTGGTCTCCTTAGTTCTCTTCTTCCTAAAAGAGCCTAGCATAATCTTAAACAATTCAGATAGATCCTCATTTTGAATAAGCTTTACCGTACCCTCATTCTTGATGAAATCCTTATTGAGCTCGAATCCTTTTCTACTAGAGAAACCAGCCGAGTCAAACTCAGCTCCAATGTACTTAACTGCGTTCTTAGTCATATATTGGTTAAATATCTCTGAGACCAACTCAATATATCTTAAGTCAGTGTCTTCTTCAACCAGCTTTACTTTATCCATATTGAACTGAGTCATGTACTCAACAAGATCTAAAATTGTAATTTGATACATGTCTGAAGCTTCTCTTTCTTTTTCTTCAATCTTATCAAATCTACCAAGCTTGAAATTCTTAATATTCTTTTTATCAATAAACGAGACTATAAGTGAATCTATGTCTCCGTCTAGGCTTTCGTTAAGAGCAGTCTTATTTGCCATGCGATTAAAAATGCTATAGACCTTTCTAGTAAATGAAGTATCTTCGAACACGTTTTTAAATGCTTCGTCGCTCATCTCTAAAAGATCAATTAGCATGTCCTTTTGATTAGAATCTAAAACTCCGTCAAACAATATAGGCGGAGCTTGAACTTGTAGGATATTAGCCCATTTTTCTAGAACTTTGGGATCTCTTATCACTTTCTTTATTTGAGTTGGATCAGTTGGATTTAAAACTTGAATATGCGTTAGAATCAAGTTATTCTTTGGCAAAGCATCATATTGAATGTCTACTGTTCTGGTCTCAGTCATATAATCGAAACCAAACTTCCAATCTGTAGGCATATCTTCCCTAACTTCTTTAGGAATAGATTTAAAGTAATCTATTGCATTCTCATAATACCTAACGATAGTTCTGTCCACTTTGTTCATAGGGGTTCTAGACCCGCTCTTGTAATAATCGTAGCCCTTATCAGTTTTCCTAGCATGAAACGAGGAAGCTTGGATCTTTTCAGTAACCAAACACCTCTGCTTTAAAAGAGAGTTAAATTCGTTTCTGTTAGACGACTCGAAATGTGTTCTTAAATTTTGAAGTGCCATGATACTATATATTTATGCCATATCGTCTGGAAGTGGAAGACCACTCTGTTCCAGTCTCTTAGCAAACTTGTCGTAAATTTCATACCTTAAATCTTGGAATTTAAAGGCCTTGGAGTTTATCAAGTCTCTTAATGATTCGTAAGTCATAACTTGAGATACGTTAACCCCATCAAAGAGTAGATCTACAACTTCTTGCGGAGTATTAGTTATCTCCTTATCAAACTCCTTAAGAAGCTTAGCATTCTTTAAGAGACCTCTCTTGCCCTCATACGACTTTCTAACTTGAACAACACCTTGATTCAACCTAATAACATATGCTTGATATACCTTAACTTCATCTTCCTCAGTTTTATCAAGTATCTCCACGTAAGAGGATCCTATAGCTACCATAAGTAGAATGTTTCTATATGCCCCCTTATACTTGGACTCGTCCTTTGTAAAGTCAGGGGAGTGATACATGAATGTGCTCCACTTAATATCTCTAGAAAGCATTAGGTCTACTTGACAAACGCCCTTCTTAAAGTCACCCATGATAGGAGCAGCTATACTAACCTGCTGAAAACCTACTGCCATGTTCGTGTTCATACCAGCTGACTTTAGCACGTTGTTCATCTCAAATAAAACTTTAGATACAGAAGTGTCTAGGAAACCTGCAATCTTATCAGCAGAAACCGCAATGTCTATGTCCCCACTAGTTTGACCTTCCTTCTTTTTACCTGCGCTACCTATTACAGCAGCATCTTCTCCAAGACCGTCGAGACCTATAATTGGATAAACGTTCTTCTCAACCCACTCTAGCGTCTTGGGTATCTCAGACTGCTCTACAGGTCTTGAGTCTTCTATAGCGTTACCGCTTTCGAATAAAAATTGCTCGAATAGTTTAATGTGCTTCATCATAGGTGCTTCTTTAATTGATCGTAGTATTTATGCAAGTAAGTTGGCACCATGGACTTAAACGCCTCTTCATCTCCATCCGCTATAGCCGCTCTAGTTTTAGTGCCACTGGGTCCTCCTTCGACTCGCTGATCTACGATCTTCATCTCAAACTCATCCTTAACCACAGTATCAGTCTTATCGCTAGTTATATACTTCATTTGTCCAGCATAGGCCTTTTCTCTGTCACTGCCCGCCGCCATACCAACTGTCTCGTAGCCGTTGTCTCTCAAGAAACGTACGAACCACGGGATGACAGTTAAACCGTAACCTTGTGGGTATATAAAAAACTTTTCTATATATGACTCGTTCTTGGCAACATCATCTCCCATTTGTTGAAGTAGCTTTTCTGGAAACGGAGACTTGTCTTTCTTAGATATAACTTGAATAGGAATAACCGGCTTTCCGAACTGTTTGGAAGCATTTTCTATGGCTGCTAAGTGGCCCAAATGAAAGGGCTGAAACCTGCCAGGCATAATCACTACCTCCTTACCGTCTATGGGATTAGATATCTCTACCGCCTCGTTTATAAATGTTTCGAATAGTTTAAGGTACTTCATAACTTACTTTCTATATGCTAACATCGATCTTATCTGGTGTATCGGAGCAAAGATGCCAGTGTATTTGTACACCTTATCCTTAAATACGAAAGTAATGCCTTCTGTTGGCACTATATTCTCCATACCTCCTATAGCGGCTATTCTGCTAAGCTCGTGTTCTAGCTTCTTTATTTCTTCTTCTCCTCCTGTTTTTCTAAGAGTTGATATAGTTGATTCTATCTCCTTTCTCATGTACTCAGAGGCCTCTGTTGGGTTTGCTGACAGGAACGAAGACATATTCTTCATCATCTCAGTACCAACTTCTAAAAATAGGTTCTCAAGAGGGGCATATATCTTCTTCTTGATAATTTTGCCATCCTTCTTCTCAAGATCTGTAAATAGTTGAGCTACATCGCCGAGATCTTTCTTCATTTGTCTAGCATTGTAAGACTTGTCTATGCCTCCCAATCTTCTTGCTATTCCCTCTCTCGCCTCTTCAGAAAGCTCAACCTTAAACTCTTTAGCCAACTCATCAACCTTATTCAAAGCTGATCCCATCACGAAGTCAGAAACTGTAGATGTGGTATTGATTCCAGCATCCTTCATGATAGCCTTTAACTTATCTCCGTAGTACTTAGCCTTCTTCTTAGCATCCTTAAAGGGAACTATATCTATATTCTTAGGTCCTCTAATGTAGAACATCTCTTGAGCAGCTGAGTTGGCATCCTCTATCATCTTAGCTATTTCGTAGCCAGCTTGTTTGTCTTCGCCTATTACGTTGCCTTCTTCATCATACTCTACTATGCTGTGAAAGACTAACATATCTTGACCATAAGGTACTGTGTTTTGTGTGACTGGAGTTATGACCTCAATGCTAGCGAACTTACGCCCTTCATCGAATATCTTTAACTTGTTATCATCGGATAGAGCACCTATAGAAGCTTGAAGATCCCTCATGGCTGCATTGTATGCTACTTCTATATCTCCTTTGCCCGCAAACTTAGCGGCTAAGTCTTCTGGTCCCATAGCATTCTCACCGGCATTCTTTAGATGTTGCTTGTTACGAGCTGCTATGAGCCTTCCGTTTTTCCATGAAATAGAAAGTTGCTGTCCATCAGTCTTTTCTTGTACGAAATTCTCAGGTCCAAAAGCACCCTCTACAGTAACATCGATCATGTCCTGAAGGTCTTGCATGGTAAGACCTAAATCTTCAAACGGGTGCGTAAGGTGGCCATAAGCCCCACCTTCAACTATAAGTGAATAGTCTGATAATACCGGCTTTGTCTTTTCAAATAGAAATTGATCGTATGACAGCAGTTTGTCCATTAGCCAAGTGAGCTCTGTAACATGCCAGCAGCTTGACCGTAATCTCCTCCAGCTTTAGATAGAATACCATCTACAACTTCTTGTGCCTTCGCCTCGTCAAACTCATCTCCAAAAGCCTTTTGAAGAACTGAGAACGCATACTCTTTAAAATCTTCGTCTGACTTGATGTCAGCTTCGTTAACCTCAACTGATTCTCCTAAAGAAGATGTTAACATACCTACAGCTGCGCCATAATCTCCATCTGCCTTACCAAGAATACCATCAATTGTTTCTTGTGCCTTAGCCTCATCAAAATCTTCACCAAAGGCTTTCTTTAAGACAGTCATTGCATACTCTTGAAAATCTTCATCAGACTTAACTTCAGCTTCAGTAACTGAATATGCCTCTTCTAATCTATCAATCATATAATTAACATCCTCATTTACTTCTCCGCCTCTTAGCTTTAAAAAGAAAGTAGTTTTTTGCTCTTCATCTAATTCATTAAGATCTGTTACGCCATACTCGGCTAAAAGAGATTTAAATGTTTCGGCGCTAGATGTTCTCTTTGCGTCTTGCTCTTGCTCTAACTTAATTTGAGCCTCTTGCCTTTTAGCTGAAGCAAAGCTATTAAAGTCTTGTAATTTATTCATGATTATGGTATTATTTTACTTTTTCTATATATCTCCTTCGAATTGTACCTTTTTCACAGTATACGTGAACTTCTGCTCCTTGTAAATCCTTTGTCTGGCTCTGGCATGTCGCATTAGATAATTAAACCATTCTTCAGAAGATAAATCATCAACAAAATCTACTATAACAACCTCATCCTTGGACTCATGTTGTCTGAGTCCGCGACCAATAGATTGTCTAATTATCACCTCAGATTTAAACGATTCTGTGAAGAAGATGTTGTGTATTTTCTTGATAGAAATTCCAGTTGAGAAGGTGCCATATGATGCTACGATCACTACTTCTTCTCCAGCTTCCATCTTTTTCTTATACTCCTCTCTAATGTCCTTGTCAGTGCCTCCATCTACATAGTAGACGACCTTATCGCTATCCTGTCTTAGTTTCTCGTAGAGCTTCTTTCCATGTTCGATCCTATGAAACAAGACGAGGGAATTTCGGGGAATTTTAGAGATAACGTTAGTAATAAAGTTTAGTCTGCCGGGGGAATTTATAATGTAGTTCTGCTCGAACTTAAATACGTCTTTGCTCTCATACTTGTTCATAGCCATTTCCATAAACGCCTGTTTTGTAGAATCAGGTGCATAATCCATCTCGATGACTTTAACTTTACATCCCGCAATGTGACCTTGTTTTTGCAAGAAGTTAGCGCTGACCTCTGTAATAACCGGACCAGTGTAAGCCATCAAAGTGAGTCTGTCTAACTTACCTCTCTTGGGAATAGTTCCTGACAAACCAAAACGATACTTAGCAGATACACATTTTTGCAAGATGGTCTTAATAGAATTAGACTTAGCCTTATGAGTCTCGTCAATGATAACAGCGTCGAACTGCTCGAAATACTCTTTATTCTTCTTGACAAGTGACTGATAAGTTCCTATGACAACATTGCGACCAGCTCTAATCTTTTGGCCAGAGTAAATCTGCTGAATCTTAATGTTGACTTGGTTCTTATAGTTGTAGTCCATAAAGTCTTCACTAGCTTGAACTACAAGTGAAACGTTAGGTACTATAAATAAGACTTTATTAGCCTTTTTCTTTTCAAGCATATATGCTACTACCAAGAAAGAGATGAGTGTCTTACCGGCTGAAGTAGCTAATTCTGCCAAACACCTTCTAAACTTTAAGATGTTGAACGCGGCGTCCATCTGATAGTCGCGCGGAGTAATCTCAGAGTCCTTGAAGAAGTCTAAAGCCCAAGCTTCAAACTCTTCTTGGTTAACGCCCTTATCAAAAAGATCAGTGACACCATTAAGTTTAAGGTCATACGAATACTCCTTGCACATGTCCATGATTTCCTTCCACAATCCAGAAGGAATCCACTTATCGTCCTTAATATACGAGACGTAACCATCCCAGACACCTCGCTTGACCAGGGGATTGAATCGCCATGATTCTATTCTCTTAGTAAGTGAGATGTTGAGTTGTTCTATTTCTAACTCTGTCGCTGAATCTACTCTTAGAAACTGATTATTTTCTGTTAAGCTAAGTTCCACATTGACTCGTTGTTTTCTTTTCCTTACAGATCCTTGAGTGCAAGTCTGTTTCGGATGGCAAAGCCCATATTATCTAGGGTCTTCACCGACTCTTTTAGAAATTCGAGTTGGTTCTCTAAGTGTGCAAGTATAGTATTGTCGTCGGCTAGATCTGCCTCCATAAACATCACCTTCTGCTTCTCACCCAACTTATAGTCATACTCAAAGTATCTAATGTAAGCTTCGCGGTTGCGATTAGCAAGAGTTGCCTTTTGTGCGCGAATCTTGGTGTTTATATATGCTATCTGATCGATTAACGTTTGGCGAGACGAAAGTACCTTAGCGATGGTTTCTTCCATGCCGTTAATGTACTTAAGACTGTCAGCAAGTTCTTTGATCTTGTCAGACCATTCGCTTCTCTGTTTACCTAAGCGCTCATCGATTTCCAATATTTTTTCTTTACTTCCCATTAAAATAGCGATCTTCTATTCGATTTAGGCTTAACGAATACGCTAGCCTTCTTTTTCTTTTTATACTTTGGTTTTATAGACTCTGTTTCAGGTAACTCTACGTCATATTCCGAGCTATCAAAGTCAAGCAGCAGCTTGTGACCCTTGAACCTCTTTCCGTCTTCGTAGAAGTTATCTAAATCCTCTTCAACCATTTTCGTTATATCTTCTATACGTACCATAGGTCTAGTTGGCTTGAGGTAAAATATTCGTTTATGTGTTTGTAAGCCTTAGACCCCTCTCGGTAACATACGATCATAAGATCGTTTAAATCCTTTATATTATATGTATCTAGCTTATTTTCGCTTAAGAATTTAGACCACATGAATACTGGTCGGCCTCTCTTAAGTTTCTCCGCCATCTTCTCACGACCAGTCTTATCGTTGTCAAACATATATCTTACGGTTGCCATATTATCAAACTCTTCTGTTGATCGACCTGCCGTGGCCAACGCGAGCGAGTTAGACATAAACTTGGCATCGAGAGGACCTTCGAAGATAGTAACGTCTTGTTGAAAGTTAATCTGCATGATACCGAATAGGGTTGAGACTTTGCTTATCTTAACAAGATCGTCTTCTTCAAGACTTAGCTCCATGTTCATCTCTTCATACAACTTAGGTAGATCGTAAGTGAGATACCTGGAGCCTTTGCCCTTCATACGTCGGCTCTGAGCTGCTAGTATATTACCTTCTGGAGTCTTGTTAAGGATCCATAGCTTTTGGTCCCTTTCAGAGTACAAAAACTGATCGGTCATGTGATGAAGCAATCGCTCCTTAAGCTTGAACCAAATCCAATCTCCAGGTTCAATATCAGTTGCTCCAAAATATTGCTTGAACTTGTCTATAGGAATAGCAAGCTCATCAGCTTTGGTAAATACACCATGACGAAGAGTCTCGACCTTCTTAACGCTTCTCTCATTGGCTTTAATGTAATCTATGACATCGAACGAATCGCCAGTATTTGGCATCCTAACATCATGGTCCTTTAAGAAGCCATACAGGTTAGTATGATAGCTGCAGTTATAGCAGTGGTACTGAAGAGTGTCCCAATATATGTTACCTCTCTTCTTAGTATCGTCTTTATGAGAATCACCACAATAAGGACATGCCAAGACTATTCGTCCTGACATGTCCCGTAGTGTTTGCTTGTTGGGAGCAGAGTGTTGTTGTACTACTACGTCCTTAAGCGCGAGCTTTATCTTGTGCTTTAGATCCTCTGTAAGATTAGATGTCGAGGTCATTCAAGAAAGAATCAAGGTCGTCGTCAGTGCTGACCGAAGTGGTGTCTGACGTTGACTCGGTGGTAGCAGTGACCGGAGTGGTGACTGGCTCTTTCTTCGCTTGCGTCTTAGGCGCAGCGCTTGGAGTGACTTCAGCGATAGAATCTCCAGGGTTGAGGTACATACGAAGTACGTTGTTAACAAACTCGCGAGTGTCCTCGTCCCATGCTTGATAGTCGTACATTGACAAGTCTGGTGCGCCTTCAAGTTCTGTCTTGATGGTCTCCATGGTTTCTTTGCTACGCTCAGCTGGTTCGCCGTTAACAACGACTGCAGAACGCGATGCAGAGAACTTAGACTTATCGTAGTTGTTATACTCGCCTTGGCGGGTAATAATCAACTCGAAGTTCTTGCCTTCAAAGAGGTCGAAAACCTGTGTTGGTTCACCGAAGTCAGGCTTCAACTCAGCATCGATCTTCTCTTTAATCTTGTATCCGAACTTGAATACTTTGTACTGACCTTCAAGATCTGGATTCTGAGGATCCTTGATAATCTTGATTAGTGCATAGTACTGTTGACGACGCTTAAGCTTGTCTGAAGCCTTACGCTCAACAGCTGAATCGGACTTACGAAGCTTCCAGAAAACATCTGCAATCGGGCACTTCTCGCCGATAGTTTGAGGTGAGTCGACAATCTTGCCGTCACCGTTAGAATCAACTAACCAGTGAACGTACTTCTGGATAAGAGAGTTACGCGGGTTAGCTGGGTTTGGAACAAAGCGAACGAGCGCCTTGTAAGTTCCGTCCTTACCGTCATCAGCGGTAGGCTTGTAGACCTCATTTGCTGAGGTAGTTGTTTGTTGAGTGTGTGTTTCTACGTCCTCAACACCGAGATTGAAAATATCAAAATCTGCCATAATAAAAAAACCTTTAATTTGTTAATACCTTAAAATTAGCTTTAAGTTGTTTGTTATACCTTTAATACTTTAAAGAGTTTCAGAAAGATCTAAAATAACCTCACTTCTGGTACTTTCTACATATTGACTCCAACTTCCGTCCTCTAGCTTAGTCAGCCCTGACTTGTGTAGTAGCTCTTCTTTTTCTTCTAGAGAAATGTGCTTACTAGACACCATTTTATTGAGGATCTTATTGAGTTGAAGGAACTCGTACGTACATAAGTCCATGTGAGAATAATTTAAATCGTTCATCAACATATCTTATATATCTTAAAGTCCATTTGTTTCTTAATGAAACAGAATGTGGTAACTAGCATACAATAAATGGTTTTAGGCTCAAGGGAAAGAATAGTCTTTAAGCCTTTGACGCTAAAAGAGCTGAAAGAAAATAAGCATCGATGAGGTCATCTAAAGGCTTTGGGATTTTCTTCTCAGAATCTACATTTGCTGTTGCAAAATGGAATAATTCTCCCTTCATCAAGAAGGCATCTCCATTTACATTATTTAAAAAGGCTTGACAAAGCTGAGTCTTGTTCATGTTACCTTTACCTGCAAACTTCTTTATAGTAGTAGGAGCAATAGTTTGAATATCTTCTGGCTTGAAGATCTTTAACATCTTTAATTTGAGTACTGCAGCTCCCGCGGCCATGTCAATCATATTATTAGTTCCCATCTTTGAACCATAACTTGTACCCTCAAAGGCTATCGTATAGCCATCGCCTTGTTGAGATTCTTGTAGAATAAGGTTGACGATATCATCGGCCATCTTATCATACCTCTTAATCTTATTCAACTCTTGACTTGAGTATGCATCACTCGTTGTAAAGTCAGGCTGATAGATTAAAGCAACGTCCTTAAGTTTAGATATGTCTTCTTGAAAAGCTTGTTCAGCCTTGGTTCCAGTTTTTGGCTTAATATAGCTTATAAACTGATACCTTTTACTCTTGTCATTATAGATACAAATGCCAGGAGAGTTGAGTGAAAAATCAACTGCTACGTAATTCACTTTAGAATCTTTTTCCTAGTGAAGCACCTAAAGCGGCGCCGACCAACCTAGAAGTTAATAGATCATATAAAACACCTTTTTGTACACCTAAAACTTTGGCAATTAGTTTACCTACTGACTTGCCTAAAGCAAAACCAGTGAGACCTCCTATAATACTGCCCAATATGCCTTCATTCGTCATTTCCTCGTTGAATCTATCAATATCATAGGTTCCGTCCTCTAACATATATTCCGATGCAAATGCATCTATAGCTTCGTCTACTTTAGCCTCTAATTCATCAGTCCACTCGCTTTGAAGACCCTCGTTTAAAATGCGTAGATCCTCTTCGGAAATGTTTTGCTCGTTTAGATATTCTACAAATGTTTTCATATCTTATATATTAATCTATTTCTATCTTTAGGTTGAGTTTGTTGTAGTAGAAAGTAACTTCAAACGTACTAAATTCTGCAACATTCTCAGCAAAGTTAAGGTTAAGCTCGTTAATCGAATTCATAATAGGTTGTTCAAAAACCATAGAAGCCATACCAATACCTTCGGCATCCATAATTCTCATAACTAAATTCTCTGTAAATGGTTGTTCGGTTGATCTGGCATAGTAGTACAATAAAGTGTCGAGCATTATCCAATAGTTAATGTAACCATCTAAAAGTTGCATAGTAACAGTAAACTGTCTCTCTATTGTATTTTGAATAGGAACTGCACCTCTGTGATATCTAGTAGTGCCATCATTATCAGCTTGTGATATTGGATCAAAAGAAACACCGGGAACATTAATGCCCTGAATCGAATAATTAACAAAATCTATAGGCCTTTGCATTAGGTTACCTGGCATTCTATTCAAATACTTAACATATTTGTTAGCTACCTCTTCTGGTATAAAGTTTCTAGGAAACCTAAATGAGAATAAGTTATTTCTAGAATTTAGAATCATTATTCAATGGTGAATTTTCCGTAAGCTATTACAGTATTGTCAGAACCACTCTTAGAAGAAATATAGAACTGTTTGTTTTGCATACCTCTAATTGCACTAGCATTAGCTTCATCAACCTTAAACAAAACTTCTCCTTTACCTAAGTCTATATCTTTACTTCTTTGATGGTTAAATATCTTCTTAGTACCGCCATCTTCAAACGAAAGCACTATGTCGTCTGCACCAGTTAAAGAGAGTTGATCTAAATCATCTCCGTTCTTTTTAGCTATATAGAATTTATAGTAAGTTGTAAATGGCGGTACATAGATCGTAACATCGCCGCTTGACTTATAGTCTGGAGTTTCTAGATCCTCTACTTCTGTTGGAGGTAAATCAGCATTATCGTTACTGGTAATATTAACTGGAACATTAGCTGCAACAATATTTGCTGTTTCTACAAAAGCGGGCACATATCTAGTTGATTTAGGCAACGAGTTATTGATAAGACCTCGAACTGCTCTATTAGCTGATAGATTAGGTAGTGTATTGAAAACTTCGGTCAATCTGGTAGCAGAATTTATCTTGACAGATTGCATTACCTTTGCATATTTAGCAGCTCTATCGAATGTAACACTAGCTCTCTTAACTATCTGTGTGTTATCAGTCTCGTTAACTATTCTCATTGTTACATCAATTGAGAAATTGACTGCCACATTACCATTCATGATAACGGGTCTAAATGTAATAGGAGTATCGAAATCAACAACTTGAGTAAACGTTGTGTCAAATGTTTTAATTTGAGAAACGCCGACCTGTTCATAAACCTCTACTTCATACATTACAATAATGTCATCTGTTGAAGTATTGATTCTATTTGTTATGTAACCTTCAAAGGCTGCCGAATCATTATCTCTTTCTCCATATATTTGAAAGTAATCTCCATCTTCAGCCTCTTCTACAACCACTGTAAAGTCAGCATATTCATCTTCTCTACTTACGCTAAACGTATTTGCCTCTGCTGTATAGAAATAATTATATCCATCTATGTTTTCTAATCTATCAATAAGCTTAAAGCTAATTTCATAGTTAGAGGTAGGACTTAAGTTGGAAGTTTGGTTAGAAACCTGTTCAATACTGCCGTCACCGTAAAAGAAATCCTCAAATTCAAAGTTTTGATTAACAAGAGTTGGAACCTTTAAGTTTACAAACTTAGTAAATAGAGTTTCACCTAATAGGAAAGGCTTAGGATTAGAAACTTCATAGTTACTTTGATTTAAGTAAACTATTTGAGTTAAATAGTTTTTAATGCCATTATCTCTCTCGGTCTTGACTTCGAATAAGAACCCTTCATATCCTCTAGATGCAAAAGAAAAACCTGATCTTAAGTGAAGTCTAATATCATCGTAGTAAATGCGGTTAATAGCATTCGCAGTAGTCTGTGATGAAAGCAAATCAGCTTCATTAGAACCGCTCCAACCGGGATAAGAATTGATGTAGTTTAGAGGTTGATCGTAAAGACCATCAACATCATATCCTAAAAGAGCATATTTAACATTATCATCTACATGAGGTATAGCATGAAATCTACCAATTAGATGATTGATATCGTTTCCTGTGTCTTCATCCGGTGTAGAAAATAGAGGGTTTGCTTTATCTGCAATTACAATTTTTCCACCAGTTAAACTAGGATAACTGTAATCAATAGTCCCATAAATTGTAGGTATAAATGTACCTATGCCTGCTGCACTTAAACTATATGTTCCATAGTTAGAAGTAATTGTGAATAAACTAGGGTCTGGTAAGGCACTTAAGTTAAACTTGTAAGTTTTGCCAGCCTCTAAGAGAAGAGTCCTGCCAGCAAAGTTTTCTACGGCTAAATATGCTCCGTTGACAGTAACGTCGAAGTTTACAACTTGGCTACCAAGCTCACAAATCAAGTGATTAATGTGCTCAGTATATGGATCGTTAGGATTTACTGTTAGTTTCTTTATCTCACTACCGTTATCATCAACCTCAATATAGTGTGCATCTGGGTTGCTTTGATCATGGTAGATAAACTCTAACAATACATCATCGTCTATCCTAAAGTATCTAGATGACTGAGCCATTATTTAAATCTTAATTTTTTTGGTGACCAGAAAAGTCCTAAGTTTATTGTTGGTCCTGGCGTAAAAGTTCCTTCACCAGTATAGTTGAGTCCATAGCCTACTCCAAGGCCAAATCCAACTGAACTACTATTAGAAACATAGTCATCAATCTCCTTAGCTCTTAACTTAGAATTAATTAGGTTAATGTTTTCTATGTCAGTAATTGTAATTCCAGGGTAGTCAGTTGCAATAACCAAACTTGGACCCTCTTCAAGATCGTCTATCAATGCCTTCAGTCTTATAGTTTGGTCAAGTTGAATATCAGTACTTATTAATCTAGGTTTATCAAGTTGACTAATAGAAAGTGCAGAAGTACCAGATATCATTCTTGTGTTACCTTCGCTAAATATATCATACTCTGAAAAGGTAAGAGCAATCGTCGTATCGTTGATAAGAGTTGCTTGAGTTTCAGCTAGTATCTTTTCGGTTAATTCTAAATCAGCTTTTATAAGTGAGTTAATGCCTCTAAGTTTTTTATAACCCGCAGTCAAATCATTATACTTCTTAAGGAGCTCTTTTTCCTTTTCCTTTAGATTTTGAATATCAAATTCATATGAGCTGATAGTGGTAGCTAAGTCTCCATTCTCAAGTCTAACTAATCTTAAGTTATCTTCAGCTGCCTTTTTATTGTTAATTTCTCTTTCAACTTTTTCTTTTTCAAGCTGAAGATCTCTTTTTAAACGACGCGACTGATTACACTGCAAGAAAAGAACTGCAATGAGGAGAGCTATTAAGCCAATACCATATTTGTCGTTTCGTTTTTTCATGTTTAATCTCTACCATTACCGGTTCCGCCGCCACTAAAATCATTGAACCCAGTACCTCCACCTGAACTTCCGTCATTAAATGGAAAATTAGATTGCATAGAAGTTTTATCGCATGGGTATGTAAGAGAAAAATTAGTGTATATCCAATTACCAGCATCTCCGAAATTACCGAAATTGAAATGACCATCTACGATATCAGACGTTTTTAAAGCACCTCCGAAGCCAGTAGAAGCATTTTGTTTAAAGAAATATTCTCTATTATTTGATCCTTGCGACTCTAGTATTGGATTAGAGGTAGTTATATCTATGTTTAAGTTTGCATGTGTAAACGGAGCTATTATCTTTATAGCCGGATCTAACCTTTTATAAAGCTCTGGTATTTGAAATCTAAAATAGTCATCTACGCTTGCATCGTCCCAATAATATGCTTCTATATTAGTATTGCTTTCATATACTCCGGAATAAGTTGCTCCACCATCTAAAGAATTATCGTGTGAAGTTATTATCGGTTTCCAAACTAAGTCAACTTGAACATTTACTAGTTTACCTATTTTCTGATAAGCTATTTTTGTATTTCCATTAATACAAGTTAGTAGACCCTTTCTATTGTTATTATTATCTAAAATAGAAAATATAGTGTCAGTTATAATTGCACTGGTGTCACTACTAGTTGATGGACCTGGAAAATAGCTATCTTGAACCTCGTTCGGAGTTATATACTTATCATCTTCTAACTCAAATGGTCCTACATCTCTAACAAAATAATCATCAAGAGTTCTTTGACTAATACTTGTGTTATAATTAACTGCTGAACCACCACTTGGAGAAGCCGTGTTAGTAGCAGCTGGACCCTCTTTAAATGATATGCCTTTTCCTGTTTCTATAAAATGAACTCTTTCTCTAGCAAAGACAGTTTCATTAACGACTATGGTAGGAACAGTTGTTGATCCGGCTGCAGATTCAGACTGTAAAGAAAATTGAGTACCTCCGATTCTTAAAAAGTTTTGATTACTAGAATAAAATATAATTCTATCTGCATCTCCACCGTTAATAGGCAAATCTATATAAGTATCCCCATCTGCGTCTGTTAGCTGTCTAAGATTTAACCAAATATCGCCTTCATCAGTATTTTGATAATAAGCTTCATATTGATTAGTTTGTGAATTATATCTTAGGTTACCTCCTGATAAGTCTCCAGAAGATATAGCGTCTCTTTCTGCACTTGTACCTTTTGAAATTCTAGTAAATCCTCCGCCCTGAACTAATAAGTCAGCATCAACTACATGTACTCTATCGTTAAAATAAGACTTAGTGCCCAAGCTTGTGTAAAAACCATCTTCTGTAGAAATTACTTCTGTTTTATTAGCTGATAATTCTATGATACCTTCACCCGCATCGTCATTAGTTGCATTTATTGTAACATCATCAAAACTAATGTTACCTTTAACCTTAGTAGTGTTAAATGCTAAACCTCTTTGAATATGAAATATTCCACCATAATTTAAAAGTTGATCGCCTCTAATAACCATATCGAAACCATCTTCAGCGATAAGTCTAATATGGTTTTCAAATGGATCTTTTTTACCTACAACAAGAGAAGATCTAGCTTCGGTATCACCGTCTTCTAAATTTAAATTATTGAAATCAGGATCTCCTATATAGACAGAAGTAGGTTGAGTTCCACTTGTACTTGGATCTATCTTTGGTTTGATGATAGTTGTATCGTAATCTGTTGCAGATTCTCCAGTAACGGCAGCATGTTGCACAGAATACCATCTATCTTGTCCGTCATTACCGTCAACTCCATTAGCTCCAGCAACTCCTTCAGGCCCTTGAACGCCTTGTGGTCCAACAGGACCTACATTACCTTGGACGCCTTGCGGCCCTCTTGGCCCTAGCTGTCCACCAGTTCCTATAATTTGATCAAAATTATAATTAATTTTGTCAATCTTAATTTGATTTGTATCAGAAACAAATATTTCCTTTAAGTTAATAGGCATCTTATTGCGTTATTTTTATCATAGGTCTTATAATATAGGAGTATCCCTGACTCTTATTATATATCAATCTAAAGTTGATAGGCCTTTGAGCATGTTGATTAACGGTGTAATTTATGTCTAACTTAAATCCTCCGTTATCTATAAGATCTAATGATTCAACTGGATTAATAGAAGTAGATTCGCTCTGTGTTCTTCTAGTGTATATCTCTATTTCATCTACCGAAAATAGATTAACTAAGTTTGTGTTAACATATGACCTAACATCGTCTGTTAAATCGGTTTTATCCTGGAATGAAGATGCTGCGTCAACATATTTTTGAATTTCACTGGCGACGCCAGACACTGAAAGAACGTCAGAGATTAAATCAGTCATGTAAAAATCTACATACACTTTTTCAGAATCTTCTGCAAATACTACGTTAGCCTCGTGAGAATTATTCTTTAGTATTAAATCTAAGTTTTCAAACGTTCCTGCATTTTGAGTAGTAAACGAAGTTAAAGTATATGATTCCTTAAGTTTCATTACAGTAGAAGATAAGTAAGATCTAGATTCCTTAGTAGAGAAAGTTCCCGGAGAAGAAGAAGATTCCCCTCCAGCTAAAGCAGTTCTATAATAATCATCTTCCCAAGAAGATCTAAATACATTAACATCTCTTTTATCTATGGCTATTTCTCCAATAAGAGGGTAAACGGGTGAAGCTTCTCCACTTTCGCTTAGTTTCGTAACACCAGTTGAATTGTCTTCATTTACTTTATGATAAAAATGATTCTTTATCATTCCCCAATCTGTGTCATGTCGCCCATCATCAGAGATGAATCCAAGATTAAACGCAACGTTAGCACGATTATATTTAATATAGTAAGACTCGGCTTTATGTACCCTTCTTGGACCCAAAGATTTAATCTCATCTATTTGAGAAGAAGGATGTCTATAGAAAGTATCTTTAAAGTTTCTCTCTTCTAAGAACGAGTTTTTAGCATAGTTTCTATTAACTTTGAAATGAGAATAAATGTCAGTAAAAGTTACTACTGGTTTTAAGTCACATGTGTATTTGCCAGAATGTCTAATTAAGAAAGGATAATATGCATTTCTAGTTTGTAATTCGTAGCCTATCGTACCATTAAATAAAGAGTAGCTCTTAGGCTTGTTATTATCAGGTTCAGCTATTAAGTTAGATGCTCTTACTATTTCTTTACCATCATCTATTGATATAACAAATCTATTAGATTGAACTTCTCCGTCTTTAGTAATTGTAGTATATTTTATAGATGGGTCGTTTTCGTTAACTAAATTAAATATATTGCTGATCGATAGGTTATCCAATAACAAACTATGATTGTTTATACCTCCTCCAACATATGTATATTCTGCAAATTCTTGTAATGAAAGAGGTAAATAAATAGGATCTATTGTATCTCCATTCTGATCAAATGGTAAACCTTGAATAATTAGTTGAGAATCTGAGACAACACTAATAATCTCTAATTGATATATTAAAGGATTTCCTTGGTCATCTAATGATTGGTAGTCTATACTAAGAGTACCATACGTATTATCAGAATTAGGAGATATTTGTGTTAAGAAATTAGGCACTGAACCGTCAAAATGAGTTATACCGCTGACAACATATGGTCCAGGAGAATTAAAGTCAATATCGCTTAAGTCTAAAGCTCCAGATATTCTAACGTTATCAACCGTATATTCGCCATCTTCTTGTAAATTCAATTGATTTGAAAGAAGATATGATAGTTTTCTATTTAATGTGTTTCCTACATAGTCTTCGTCTAAGTTAACAGTTATGTAGAAAATAATAAATTTAAACGCATCGTTTTTGATAATTTCATAGTCTATTGAATTTCTACTTTGACCAGTTTTATAATCAACTACTGTAGAAAACTTATAATCATTAAAGGTTCCATCTTTTAAGAATTCTGAAGGCTTTATCTTATCAAACTCTTTTCTATTCTTAAATTGAAACTTAAGTCCTTTGAATATAGTAGATGCAAAAGATCTATCGTTTCCACCTCGACCTATAGAATATTTAATATTTCTATTAGTTTTTACAAATGCTTCAAACTTGTTAAAGTCTTGATTAGATACTGAAATATTACCTCCAATAGATGAGTCATATTCAAATGTAAAAAATCCATAGGTATTAGGTGTATATATGCCAAACTCTATGCCTCCTATATTTTCTTGCTGATACATACCAGCTGAGTTTTCTATTACAAATAAGCTAGGATCCACACCACTTAAATCAAAGTAGTATGTGTTATTTGCAACCATATTTAGTGTTGTGCCCGCCTCTCCGTTTATGTAAACTATGTAACCTCCATTAGAATTTACTGAAGTCGTAACAACATAATTCTGTTGTTCATCTGGGTCAACAACTACATCAAATCCATCACTTATCATAAAGTTGGTAAAGTAATCTTGTTCAGTGGACTTGAACATATCTTTAGTTAGTTCAAATCCTGAAATGTAGTTAATATAGCTAAATGTATCGTTTAACATATAATGTTTTAGATATTCTGGCTTGTTAACTATGTAAAACCACTCATGTGTAAATGCCTTTGGATCTTTGCCCTCTACTGTAATATCCGGAGAGAAGTTTGTTCTACCAAAAGCTTCATTTACATTTAAATAGTAAGGATTATCTCTAACTGTTTTAACATCCTTTAAAACCCATTTGTTAATATTAGGAACTACTCTAGATTCAACTGCAAATTCTTTTAATCCATTTTCTTGCAATCTATCGTATTCAGAATCTATCTTAAAGGAAGTCTGATCTTCTGGATTTTCAGGATATAAAATAGGATTTAAGCCTGCGAAGAAAAGTTCAGGATCTTTTAGATAATCAGGGTCTATTATACCTTCAAGCGCATTAGCTTCTTCTCCAGCCTCTGCATTAAAAACAGCTTCGTTAGCAGGCGCGTAATTAGTATTTTGATAAGTTTCATACTTAAGCTCTTTAAGATCTGAATTAGAAGTATCGTAAAAATCAAAATTCATATCATAGATATCGTAGGCTGAAAATAAACCTATTTCAGCTTCAAACTCTCTAAATACCTTAAACTCTCCGCTACCTAAGTCATGTCTATTTTTTAATATAACTTTACTATAATTAGACGAAACGTCTTCAAGATTTTCTACTATATCTATGACTCTATTATACCCCGCAGTTGTTTTACTATCTATGTAATCTCCTATACCTAAACCTCCTATTGAATCATTAGATATAAGTACCGAACGACCATCAGAATGACCACCTATTAAATAATATGATTTCCAATCATCTAAAACAATTTGTGCTATTTTCAAGTCGTTAGTCTCATCTTCATTTGAAGAAGATATAAAGTCAACAACATTAGACTTGTTTACTAAGATGACATGTTGGTATCTAGCATAACCTATGTTTCTATCTGAATAAACATATATGTCATTGTTGTTAACAAAGGCAATCATACCGTCTTGCTTAGATATAGCCCCTGATAATGCTACGACTACATCTTTAATACTACCTTGATTAGAGAATTCTCTTTCTGTACATCTGCCTTTATCAATAGCCGAGTTCGCAGTAATTAAGTTTTCAAGTAAAATAGCGCTAGTATAGTTTTTTTCAACCTTAACAACTTGAGCAGGGTTAGATGAAGAAACCTCTAAATTAATATCGTTAAAATAAGAATTGAATTCCTTTACAAATACTGTATCGCCTTCTCTTTCTACTGATAACCCAGATATAGATAGCTGATTTTCTAAATTGTCAATAGCCTCTTCTTTAGTAGCTCCCGAGTTTATTTGCATTGTAGATCCAGGATATGAAGTTGTTATAGTCATAGTGGATCCTGGAACATGACTAATTAGACGTATGCAATATGATTGTTTTTTATTTTCTATAACTGATATAGAATCACCGTTAAATGGTATATCAGTAATTGATAATTTAACAAAATCATATCCTACGCCTTTGTTTTCTTCTAATTCTACAGTGGTTAAAGTATCTTTAATTCCTATGAATCTATTGATATCATCTCCGTTATCATCAACTTTTAGTGTATAGTTTTCAGCGCTCCACTCACTTCCATTTTTGATGTTATGGTAGTGCGTATCACATTTTACATAGCCTAACACTGGAATATCTCTCATCATTTGACTAGATGGTATAGCAAATGTATCACCGTCAAATGATGAATTAGGATAATTATCATAGTACATAAAGGACGTCAAATCCTTAAACTTAATTAAACCAGAATTAACCCTTTGAATCTTACCTTTACCTGAGGGTATTTCATCTACGAATAGTCCAAAATAACGACTAACCGAATATTCACTAGCCTCTTCGTCATCGAACATAAATTCTAAGTTTAGAATATTAGAAGATACTATTCTATTTCTTTTAAACCCATCGGTGATAAAGTCATTTGCTTCAATCAAAGGTTTATCAGTAGCTACAAAGTCTTTGTAAATAAATTCGCCCTTACTAGAGAAGCCTCCTTTTACCAAATCTATTCCCTTAAAGAATGTTTGCTCATTTTTCTCAAAAGAAACAGTTAGCTGACTGTCTTGGAAAAACTCGTTATAGACATGCTTTCTAATATATTGACCTAATTTAGAAGACTCCGTTAAATCAAACGTTTTGATTATAGTAGCGTTAGCTAACATAGATTTGATTCTATCTTGCTTATCAGAGCCTAAATCATTGTAGTTTACATTTGGCTTAGGAGAATTAACTCTATAAATAACGAATGTTTTAGGTATATTTGTGTCTATTTGAATAGGAGCAAATATTCTAAAGTTTTCATCGTACAATTTAGAATTGTTAAACCTAGTACCATATTGATAATCTTCTTCGAATTGTAAATCATATGATTCTAAGACAGAAAGGTCAGAAGCTCTTCTTTTGGTCTCATATACCATATCATATGGAGTCTTATTATCATTAAAGAATCTAGAAACATCATATGAATAATCACTTTCTGGGCTTACTCCATATCTTTTGTAACGAGAGTCTGAAAGATCTTTGTTTGCATTTATTGATTCTAAGTATATTTCTCCTCTAGAATCAGTAACGAGCTTAATATTTCCAGTTAGCCTAGGATTAGTTCTAAGAAGAGGCTTAGAGTTATTATGTAAGTTATAGTTTTGCTCTAATCCAAATCTAGGTCCAACCTCTTCAGTTTCACTACCGTCATCAAACTCTGGTAAAATATAATAAGTACCTGGATTGTCAATTGTGTTAAGACAATCATCACATCCTCCTTCATAATAGTATACTGTACCTTGGCTAGTTATGCCTATTGTACTTGGACTAACAAACTGAATATCCCCTTGGAAATACCCAAGTTGAGAAGACATTAGCTCTTCGGCTTGTGCTGGAGATGATGCAAATATTCTGCCTACATATTTTTTACAACCATAATTTAAATCAGTGGATGCATAACTATAGAAAGAAGAGTTTAAACCGATGTCATCAGTAAACTCAGACATATAACTTACATTATTTCCTGATAAGTTAGTATGCTCTCCGAATATTAAGTAGTGAGTATATTGACCGTTAACAGGAATACATGAACTAAAAACATAAAATGCTAGTAAGTAATCTGGACCTCCCGTTTCGGCTAGTGTATTATCGTTTAATGTATCAAAATAATTAGGAACGGGCTCTAAATTACACTGAATAGGCCCAGTTATATAAGCTGATGATTCTATTTGGTTAGAATTTAATCCTATCCAATGGCCACTAATTCCATCTGAGTTTGCAACCCATTTATAATAATAACCAGTGTCATCTGAATATGGACCTGTAATTAAAGTTTCATCACCTTGTAAAGTAGTTCTAAGCTTTATGTTATATTTTGCTATTTGATCTAATGTAAGGTCAGGAAGATCAGCATGTAAATTATAATATAAAGTGGAACTAGAGTGTATTGGAGGTAGAAGTCCTGTTTTTTGCCTATAACAAAATTCATCAGAAAAATCATACTCGGGAAAATAGTAATTCCAAAAAAAGTTTGTTGTTATCAAGTCATTAATTTGTCTAGGAGTACCTTGACAAACGAAAGGAGAATTATAATTTTCTGAAATGTTTATTTGATTTCTACCAAACCATCCATTAGAAGTATCGATCTCTGCCTGCTTGTTGAAATGATAACAAAATCCAATCTCTTGATTAAAGAAACCATTTAACAATAATTCTTCTGTTCCATAATAAGCACCATATTCTGTAGTAAACTCATACAACGGTATTTGATTTAACAAAATTTCATCAAAAGTTAAATCATCTGTTCCAAATGGATTTAAATAAGCACACGTTAATGTATGTTGAGCTTGATTGGCTAAATTAACATTACAAAAGTCACTTTGAGATTCACTATAAATTAAATCTATTGTCTTAACTTGAAGTAAGTTTATATTTTCAACTCCACAAAAACAAGGAGGAGCTCCTGGAGGAAAATAAGAATTACTTGGTTGATAATTAGGATCTACTAACGCATATTCACTAAATTGACCCATCAATAGACCAAGTGTATAAAATCCAGGTACACTATATCCATCAAAGGCACTAGAAGGATTTGGATCAGAAGTTAAGTATACATAGTATCTGTTTTCGTCTAGTCCATAAGAGCCTTCTGGCGCATTAATTAACTGCCAATACTCTGGTAAAACGCCTTCTGGTAAAACATTAGGTGTAGTATAAATAGGTTCTTGAGCTAACATAAGCTCCTCCATAGAATTATATTCTACGTTGTTATTAGTATAAAAAATTCTAAAGTCATTGCCATTTGCACAAAATAGATTAGAATTGGGATTTACACCCGTAAATACATCTTCAATTGTTGTAACATTCTCTACAACAACAGATATAGTGTTAGCATACTTAACTGTAAATTCTCTAACCGTTTCATTTGGTGCTACAACTTGAGTGCATAATGATTCTTCCCAGTTTATAGTATAATCATTTATTAGACCAGTAGCTTCGTAAATAGTTACATCATTAGAGGTACTAGGAAATTCTTGACTAGCAAAGTAACCAGATTCTAATATATCGCCGTTGGAATCCATTAAAGGAACGCCTGCATTTGCAATTTCCTCTAGTGTTGCGCCCGCTGGAACATCTTCAGTTGGAAAGTAACTTACACCATTAAGCAATGTAGCTATTTGAGAAAAATCACAAGGAGAATCTCCTTGACTTGTAGTAACTTTACGATAAACCTGTCCGGGAGTGCCAGTAAATTCTACCAATACCGGATTTATTGGGCTAACAGATCTAGTTTGTATTTGATCAACAAAGGTTGGATCTTGTCCAGCTTGACCAGGCTGAAGCACAGCATATGTTTCCCAAATGTAATTAGGGTTGTGTGAAGTTACTTGTACTGGAGGATCGTAACTATAAACAATAGCATCTTCATTATCAGCTGGATCAAAATTAGTTACTGGAAATGGAGTTGCGCTATATTTACCAGGAGCTGCTTCATTTTGAAGTTGATTATCGAAGTAAAGCTTTACACCTAATGGCGCAATTTGACCTATACTCCATCTGGGGTTTTGGCATCCGGGTCCGCCTACAAATAATTCAGCATCTTCTGGGTCAGGTAAATCTAAAACGCCATCAGGATGTTGAGAATATGCAGCAATAGTACTATAAACAGTAAAACAATTTACAGATCCAACCGGATCATCAGATCCCACTCTATAGAAATAAGTTATTGGACCAACAGAAGTAGGAAGTTGATCCGCGTCGCCCGCCGATAAAGATAAACCGTCGTGGGGCTTGTAGTAAAGCTGTATACTCTTCGTATGAATTGGTGGCATTCTAAAAAATAGATTCTTTTAATATACTAATCTCCTAGTATATATCTACTCCCTTTATGCCGATAGAGTCGCAGCTTTTATAGAGTTTTGGTTAGAGCCTTGTGCTTTGTACTTTGAGAAAACCTCTAAGTCAAATGAGAATTGTTCTCCGTCAGAATCAAAGATGTCGAAACCTATTTTCTTAGAGTAAGTTACGTTGGTTACAACTCTTGACATTATACCAGCTACTCTACCGGTATCACTTTCAGGATTATTACCAGCATAGTCAGTCATTCTATATTGGAAGACAACATCTAAAGATAGAGCGTTATTATCTCCGTTTTCTATTCTAGTTTTACCAAATTTATTGTCTCCGTCTACTAATAAAGAAGTTGTGTTTATTGGAGCTAAGAATAAGAAAGATCCGCATGACTTACCTCCTAATAAGTATTGATCGGCTGCATCAAATGACATCTTTATTGTTCTTTCTACATCCTCATCATATCTATACGCTAATTGCTTTAAGCCGTTAGTATCTGTTGATTTTAAAGTAGCCGTTTTAGGCATGCTATAAATCATATTTTGTACTAGATTAGAAACTGCAAGTTCTTCTAGAAGATCGGTTACTTCTGCAGAGCTTGCACTAAAATCAAGAGAGGAACCCATGGAATTAATATATCCTGAGAAAATATTAGCTATGTCAGGGTGAGATTTATGTAAGAAAATAGAATTATCATAGATTCCTGGGTTAGAAGGAACGCCTGCAATATCAACATGTAGGTTAAACTCATCTGAATCACTACTAATATTATCGACAGTATATACAGCAACAGTATCTGGGTTACTTGGAGTATAGCCTTGATCCATTGCCACCTCTAATCTTTGTCTGCCAAATGTTCCTGCCCAAATATATCCATTACTAGAAAAATTACCAATCTTTGGTAAAATAGAAGTTGTTCCAGATGTGTAATTTGCATATCCCAAAGGATATTCGTAGTCTGAGAAATCACCAATAGATTCGGCTGCGATAGCAGATTGATTCAAATATAATGAATTTTCATTTGCTACATCCATAAATCTATTATAGATGAATTGACCTCTTCTTTGAATAGATTGTTGAGGTGCTTGTCTTGAAAATTGAGTTTCCGATTCTCCTCCCAATGATTGATATTGAATAGGACTCATATCATACTTACCTTCGGTTCTATAATAAACGTCATCTATAACTCTATTATCTATAGCGCCCGAAGCATCAAACCCGAATCCACCATCAACAGCTGCATCAGTTGACTTAAAGGCTGGTAAGTCTCTATCTCCTGTTATTCTAGCAACTAATTCTAGTGTAGTTGCCCTTGTATTCTTAAGAAGAAGCTTAAACGTCTTGGTGACTATATGCCCTTTCTTAACGGCTAGATCTGCGACTTCATCTACATAGTATCCAGCAAAAACTCTATTATTAGTGTTTCGGTTTATCTCAGTAGTTGTACCATCTTCAGCAACTAGGGTTACAGCCAATTCACCTCTAATGTTACTTATAGTTTCTTCAAGTACAGAAATCTTATTTTGCATTTCTGTTAGCTTATCAAATAGAGAAACTGGATTTTGTTCAGGTGATAGGAAACCTGAAGCAATAGTATTAGAAGTGTGAGCAAAATACTTTTCGTTAGCTGAGAACGCATCTGTTACGTGAGTGTAAACTCCCGCAGCTTCTAATTCTTCAAGCAGCTTAACTCTTGCAACTTCATTAGCGTTTTCTTCAACTAAGTTAACAACACTAACATTATCTAGTTCACCTTCTGGGAAAACTACTCTAATTATGTCTGACCATTCCGATTCTAATGGGTTACTTGGCCATCCAGCTTCAGAGATAGACTTAACCTTAAACTCTACAACTTCTCCTGATTGAATAGGAATATCTAATTGATTGAAGTTAACCTCTTGACCATCTTCAACTGCACTGTTTGACCAATAGAATTTACCTTCTTCGTTTCTTAGTCTAGCTCTAACCGGAGTTTCTATTTCGTTCCAGTTACTAAAGACGCCAGTTCTCTTATTACCTTTATCGTCGAATGAAATTTGAGCAATCTCAGAAGTTTTACCAGAAGTAGACAAGTATCTGTATTGAATCTTAAACTTAACAACTTCTTGTGGTATAGTTTCGGCAACTAGCTTAGGTTCTGGAATAGCCCAAAATCCTCTAATTCTGTATTTAGGCGCAATGACAGTTAACTGTGCATCTGAAGCAGCAGATTGAATTTGAGCAACTATAGAACCATAAAGCTTGGACTCTGATGCTCTTTCGTTAACTAATGAAACCAGCTCGTTTTTGTCTTTATCTCTCTCGATAGTTGACTTATATTTCTTACTAGCTATTAGCGATCTCTTCTTAGCAATAGTATCATCTAATTTCTTGATAGCCGAATCAGCGCTTACCTTATCAGCATTAAGCTTCTTAACTTTCAGGGCAGCATCGTTCTCTGTTAGATGCTTATTGATCTGCACAACTTTAAAGTTCTCTTCTAGAACCTCTGGTGCGTCAGGCGCAACTCCTAATGTTGAAGGAGGGATTGGATCGTCCTTTAATGCCTTAATAAATTGACCAAAGTCAGCTACGCTTTCTTTATAGTAATCAGCTAATGTAACAACCGTGCCATCGTCTTTAGTCATAGTTAGACTATTAGAATAAAGCGCTGCACCCGGTGACCAATTTTCAGCTACAATCTTAGAGTTAGCATCTATAACCTTGAAGAAGACCACAAACCTGTCATCAAAGCCAACGTTTATGTCAATGCTAACTTGAGTATCGTTAGCTTTATAGATCGATAGAATATCTGCACCGATCTTAATGGCCTCGAAGCCTTCTACAATATCAAGCTCAACTTGACGAGTTTCCGTGTAGATAGTCTTAACCTTATACTTTGTGCTTCTTCTTTGAGTATTAACGATTAGCTCATCACCAACTTTCATAAACTCAGTGTCCTTTAGATCCTTATCAGCATCTGTGTAAGTTAGTTTATCAAGAGTATAAAGCTTAATAGTTTTTCTCTTTTCTTCCCCTTCAACGACTATAGTCTTTTGAACAGTGTCTATGGATGTTACATCAAACTTGCCATAATATAGAGTGTTTCTATACGGCATATCTCTAACTTCTTCGTCCATAAAGAACGGAATGTTGTTAGCTGCTATAGCTGCCATCAATTGATTGTGATCGACGTCATCTTCTCCTAAGTAATTGTCGTCAAAAAACTGCGCGGCGAAATCGAACGAACCATCAACAATAACTCTCTTAACCAAAACTCTTTCTGTATCGGTTGGAACTTGGCCGCTAACATCAAATGAAACTTTCAATAGCGGCGTTAAGAAATCCTCAAAGAAATAGTTAGATTTAACGTCAAACGTGTTAGGTCTATTAAGAGTACCTATATCAGCAGCAGGTGTCTTTAAACTAGATTTAAGTATCTTTTGGTAAGATCCATCTGCTAACCTAACTTTAGCTGTGCCGTCGGATAAACCAGCAAGAGCCTTCATATTCTGCTCTAGCCTCTTTAACTCACGATTCATATAACCAAACGCAGGAACGTAAACCGTCTTGGTACCTCCATCTTCAGTTAAAATATCAAGAGGTACCGTTTCTCTATCGGAGATAACCGCCTCGTTAATACGTTCGAAAGCATTTAGAGTATTTGTGTTAATCTCTAAAAACTGCTTGATTATCGTAGAAAGTGAGTTGTTTGTGTTCATCTTAAAATGTCTACTTCAAAGATATAATTTACTGGGTCGATGCAGACTACCTCAAAATAAGGCTTGTTTGATAATAGGTCAGAAGGTCTAATAACACTTCCAACTATTTTATCAAAGTCGCTAGCTGAACCGGTTCTGATATAGATGTCGCTCTCTGAAACATTTATAGTTTCAAACGAAATCTTAACAGTTTGACCCTCTTTCCAAGCTACTCGTCCATCATCTATGTATATATTTAGGTCTCCCGCTAACGTAGGCGTCTCTTCTCCTCCCAAACTACTTGGATTTCCAGAAGTTTTATCTATTAAACTAATTCTATTTGTGAATGGTTTTAGCTTAGACCATATGCCAAATAGAGCCGAACCTCCGTCTGCCCCACTTGGATTAAACGTATTAGTTCCACCTAAAACTCCACCTACTCTTTCTCCGGCGTTAATATCCCACTTAAATACGGGATTATTATGATAGCCCTGAACTGTGTTATTGACCTTAATTCTATTTGGAACACTTTTGTCTACTTCGGTGCCTAAGCCGTTAAATATAACGTCCGTGTTGTATTGTAACTCAACCGGAACAGTACCGTCAATTAAAGAGTTGAGCTTACTGTGAGCTTTAGTAATTAATTGAAGTAAAGAGTCAGAATCTTGTAAAGCTACAGAAGCATTGTTGAAACTAGTCTCAAGATCCTCTAATCTTTGAACCATCTCATCTCTTTCTTCTCCAGCTAAAACTATTCTTTCTAATTCTTCCAATCTATTTGCTAAACCACCGTAAAGATCGTTTGCTCTCAATAGCAAATCAGTGGCATGTTCAAGGGCAGTTGTAGTATCCAAGAACAAGTCCATTGAGAACGTAGTAAAGTCATTGATATTTGTCTCAACACCTACATTATCAAGAGAAGTATTGAATTTTAGGTTTAGCTTTAATGAGAAGGCATTACCGTTAAGGCCTGTAACTTCATTCGGCTTAAACTTAAGTTGCTCATGAATTTTTGAACCTACTCCAAAGTTTCCACCTATGTTATCTAAAATTAACAAGCCATATAGGTTTGTTGCTCTATTTACGGGAGTAGAAACACTAAATAGGTCATAGTATACTAAAACTGCATTAAATCTAAAGTCTTGGCCCTTCTTTGAAAAGTCATTTAAGGTGCTTACTTTAGTATCGCTAGCAATACCATGATACGATAAAGGTTCGAAATCAATTTGAACACTATCAGTTGCATTTGAATTTATATCATAGTAAGGTCCTCCTGCGTTTGATCCAACATCAACTATAGCGTCTAAAGTTAAGTTTGGATCAGGGTGGGTTTGACCTCCTCTACCTGAAAGTTTATTATCAGAATAAACTTTAGTAGCAGTTGTATTGTAGTTAGCAGGACTAAAAAGAACCGTAGGAGTGTTACCTACTGCAGAAGGTACGTTGATATACACTTCATGGTATGTGTTACCCTTATATGCTATATCGTTCTCTGCATCTATAGAACCTAAATACTTAACTACTCTTTCATAGTCTAATCCCGTTCCTGTTGCATCGAGAGCTTCAGTATAATGTGTGCCTGATGTAGATTCGGAAGAATCACTAGTCTTAAACCTAATAGCTCCTAAACCTGATAACCACTTAAAAAGAATTTTCTCAGCATCTGACTGTAGAAGAACTGGATCGTGGTCATCATCCTGTAATAAAAGTTCTTCTAGGTTAAGAACATAACTTTGAAATGATTGAGCAAACTCAACATTAGCTTCGCTATCAGCTAAGTATTGATTGCCTGAAGCTTCGGTTTGATTTGTTAAGTTGATGGTGTTTAAACCATTAACTGGCGTTGTAAAATCTGGTAAATCTAAAAGCGCAAATTTGCTAAACTCAAACTTAATATCTGGGTTGTTAAATGCACGAGTTATATCCTTTGCCGCTGAAGCAAAAGCATACATAGTGCCACCCTGTGGCTGAGGTATCCTAATTAGAGATGTAGCCATTTAAGTTAGTTTTGATTAAAGTACGATTGTTGCTCCTACGTGAGAGATTACATACCACTTACTACCAACATATCTTAAAGTTACGTTGGAGTTAGTATTGTCAAGTATAATGGAAGTTGCTCCTAATGACCCCGATATGCTTATAGGTCCTACGCTTTCGTTTACAATAGTAATCTCTTGACCCTCTAAACCAGCTGGTAAAGCAGCATTTGCATTGATAAGGTATGTAGTATATTCTTCAGTTGCTGGATCTAATGTGTTTGATACAGTATTGATAGGAGCAGCTGCTGTACCTAAAACACCGTTCTTGAGTAATCTACCTCCCAAAGAAACTTCTTTATCAAATTCTGAACTTACTCCAATTTGGAATACATTTGCATTAGCACTTGCAATAAGTGTACCGCCATCTTGAACAGTAATAGTTTCGGTCTGAACAGAAGACATACCCGCAATAGTAGAAGTTGTAGTGTCTAGTAATGTGGAAATATCCGCCAACTCATTGTTCAACGAGGAGAAATTACCGTTAATAGTAATTCTAGACGAAGATAAGGAATCAGTTCCTAAAATTTCAGTAATGTTAGCCATTTTTTACGTTATTTTACTTTTAGCATATTTCTTTCGATAGAGTTTACGTTACCATTTGTATCTTCCACATCTAGTCTTATTGTGTAATATCCTGGATATTGGAAGATGTATGTTAACCACATATCATCATAGTATATATCATTCGCTTCAGAGCTTATAGAATTAGAAATTGTCCACTTTTGATTCTTGATTCCAGCCATCTTGGTAACATCGGCCGAAATAGTTAAGTGAGTTGACCTTTCTACTTCTGCAAAATCTCTAAAGACTCTTACATTATCAAATGTAGGATTATGGTGAATACAATGTAATTTACCTCTTACTTTTCCATCCAACACCTGATCGTTAGTATCAACTACATAGACATCATCGAAGTCATTATATCTTGAATAGTTTTTACCTACTGCAAGTATATTAGCAGCTAATATATTTTGAAGGGGTATATCATCAGTGTCATCTATTGCTGGCCCTCCACCATCTGCTACTTGACCGTCTTCGTCTCCATCTACTGGAATCCACTCGCCTGTGGAATCAGTAGTGCCATCGCCGTCATAGTCTACATATATGATGTTGTAATTAAACTTACTTATAACCTCGTCTTCAGATGCATTCAATTCATCAGCAAGTTGTTGCCAATCTGCTAAAGAATTAGGGCTAGCTGGAGAAACAGTAGGTGTAAATGTTCCAACTTTTGTCTCACCGGTACTTGGGTCAGTATGCTCAACTGTCAACGTCTCAGTAGCCGATAAGCCAAGTATTTTAAACGAGGCTGTTAGATCCATTCCAACTACTGTGGCATCCCACCAATTATGTTGACCATCGTTCCATCTAAACTCACAGTTATTCCATTGATATGGTCCAGCTGTTTCAGAAAAGCCAGTTTCAGAATAAATGTCCAAGTATCTTTTGACCATAGAGGTGTTAATGCTATGCGACTCATCATGCAAGTAGTTGGCTCTATCCATTGACAGATAGAAAGTAGATAGAATGTCCTCAGTGTATTGAGTATTATTCAATGGCATAGACCAAACTCCACCAGTGGAATTCCAATCGGTATCAGTATCTCTCCATTGCATTGTCTCCATCCACTTATAGAGTCCATAAATCTCAACATCTTTAAGTTTAACATCAATAGTATTTTCTCTATGCTCATAGGATCTGTGGCCGAATAGATCATAAGTTCTCATCTCAACACTATACTGACCCTCATATGGTAATGCCATAGGGAATACTAAGAAGTCATCTATCGGACCTCTAAATGATTCAGAATATTCACGAGGACCTGTAATTACCCATTCGATCTCGTAAACCCAACGCTTCCACCAATCTTTCCAAGTTACACCTAAATTTTGATTAGAGTCCATCGCATCGTTCCAATTAAACTCAGCATCATCCCATGTATAAGTAAACGTTTCGGTTCCGTCTAGAGTTATTGGACATCCAACTGGAATATCTTGGTTAAATGTATCTAAAGGACCTTGAAAATAATTTTCATAGAACTCAAAATATTGGTCTCTCAATATCGATCTTTGTCCTTGAGTAACAACTTCTCCGTTAGCATCTCTTATATCTCCGCTTAATTCACCATATTGATTAAAATCTAGATTTAGCAGATCGTTATAATCGTCGGCTAGTGTGATATCGTCCTCATCGTATATGTTCTTTAGAATAAGAGCAAAGTCTTCGATGTATAAATTTCTATCTTTAGGTAACACATCGAATTTGATATCGTGACCCTCTGTAAATAAAGCAATGCCATTTTGGTTGTTCCAAAAGTTCATACTCTTTTGAGCAAAGAAGTCTCCTTCTCCAGTAATGTCAACTATCTTGGCGTTTAATGGCAAGTACTCTCTTTGCAACTTGTCCTTCAAGCCGTATAACTTTATAAGAACTTCTTCGGGCGTAAAGTCAAACACCTCATCAACTTCTGGAATATCCCAGTAGTCAAACTCTCCGTTAGGTACATTTATCTTATATACTAAGCTAAAACGGCTTGTCTTCTTAAGAGTGCTCGAAGGCACCTTGATCGACATCATCTTTCTCTGTAGCTCTCCATATGTTGACGAGTTAGGAACTGGAATTGCTTTTAACTTACCGAAACGATCACTAGTATCGTCGATATTCATCCAATATTCCTTCAGTGTAATATTGTTGTAGCCGAAGAAATCGATAGCATTAAGTATTGCCTTATAGGTTCCTACGAATGGCTTAATATCATGTAGCTCTAAAAGTAACTCCTTTCTCTTTTGATTTAAAAGAATAAAGTCAGGCGCCATTTCAGTAATATCATGGTCCTTAAACAATAAAAAGTCTGTTTCTTCCAACCTAGCTCCAAGGTTATTGAGCATAACTTTTAACCTTTCATCTTCTCCTTCTACTTCACCGTAAAATTTAATTTCAGCAACAATATTTTCAGATATGGAATCTTTTTCGTATATTTGAAGTGTACGATGGTGTCTTCCTTCATCGAAAGACATTAAGGCTATGTTAATCGCTATTGCAGAATTATTTAGGTTTTCTATTTCCTTGAATCCATCATCGTCAAAATCTGTGTCAGCATCAACAATGTTGATTATATTACCCATAGGTTCGTTAAAAATAACACCGGCTGGAGAAAAATAGTAAAGAGTATCCGGAGCATCAAGAGGTACATTAAATGTTACAGTACCATTTGTACCCGGAGTTCCAGAATATTCTACCCCGTCTGTATATGAATCTGCAACTATACCGTTATTTTCTCCTCCAGGTGTTTCAGAAAAAGTTAGAGTGAACGGAACGTTATAAGCTGTAAAATAATTGCTTACGTCACTTTGATCAAAAATATAGGTAAAGCCTCTCTTTAAGGTTAATTCGGGGGCAAACACACAATCATTTGGAAATCCATCATTAGGATAGTTTAAACAAAAATTAAGACCATCGTCAAGAGCAACGCTTATATCGAAATAGGTTTCTAATGAATTATTATCAATGATATCAATCAGATCAAATTCTTGTTCTTTCTTAACGTCTATTTTTACGACACCCTCTTCTAACTTAGTACCATACATGATAATATCATCTGACGTATCAAAGTCATTAAGCCACTTAAAATTTAGTGTGCTACCGAATGGAGAGTTTGAAGTTGGATAATTTAACCAAACTTGATTATCCTTCTCAACTTCTTCCATTACAAATAAGTTTACAGTTTCATAAAGACCCATAGAAACAGGATCCATGTGAACTGTACCTCTGTAAATGCCATCAGTATCTTGCACTAAATTAAGATCGTGCTCAGTACCTCTAAAGAAACGTAGCTTCTGAAACATTATCGTATTTTAGTATCGTCTTTTTTAATGGTATAATTTTTATACCCTTGTAAATTCTTTATAGAACCTATTACTCTATAGAAGTAATCATTCATAAACAAAAGAAACGTTTGAATTATATCGTTTCTTTGTAAGTGTTGAGAAATGTTATCATTTAATAGTCTATCTTTATAGTCATAACCTAAATTAAGCCTATTATCCTTTCTGGTCTTCTTATAATCATAAAGCCTTTCTAGCTTGTACTTAAATAAATCTTGAAATAAGTTCATGAGGATCTTCTAACTATTGATTTTCTATCTCCGGCTTGAAGTCTAGTGTAAACAGTTCTAGGTACCGGGGTTTCGTCAAAAGTAACGGTCAGAGCGGCGTCTTCATTAATAGAAGGAATGTCTTTAACAAGTTGACCGTCTCTATCTAGCCAACCTCCTCTAAAGACAGCAACCTCTTCTTTTTCCATAATAATATCACCATATTCGTCTAAGCCTGCAACGTCTGCAGGAATAGGGTCGTTCATGTTAATGTTAACTAATTCGGTTTCTTGAACCTTCTTAAAGAAGACAAATTTTTGTTTACCATTACCTATATCTTCTAAAACAATAGGCTGTTGAGGTACAACTTGAGTGGTTACAGACTCATAGTAACCTAATCTTCTTGCAGTTTCTTCGGTTTCAGAAACAAAAGTAACGTTAACTGCATCTACGCCTTCAACTTCTTCTAAAATATAAATGATATCAGACTTTGGTAACTTATCTCTTCTTGTAACGTTCAACAAGTAGTTAGATACAACATCTCTTATGTCATTGAATATGTCTTCTTTTCTAAAGCCCTCAAAATATCTAACAGAAATATCCATAGAATAATATCTAGCTTTAGGCTCTACAAACTTAACTTCTGTAGTAACCATTTGTTGACCAGATTCTTGTAAAACACCAGCCATTGCACTATATTCATTGGCATCAAAGAACATTTCGTTAATGGGCAATGAGAAGTAATCTAAATTTTTAGCCAACTTTCGCTTAACATCTGGAATTGCAAATATGTAAATAACGTTATCGTCGTCAATGTATTGGTCATCAACTGTATTATATGCATCAATATAAGAGAAAATACCATATCTACCTAAGAAATACTCATAGTGATCGGGTGTTGCCAAGACAAAACTTTTAGATGCCATTGGAGCAATTAACTTGGTAAATTCAGTTGATTCTCTGTCAGCTCCCATTTTAGGAGAAGAAGTAACGTTAGCCTGTAAAAACTTATTTAGGTCATAAGAATTACCTAAAGCGTCAGATCCTTCATCAACCCATTTAAAGGTGAGGTCTGTTGAATCGTCTAAGTTACCCTTTGCGCCATCGTGCTTAATATATTCTATTTCAATAGAAGAACCAGAAACTGGCATCATACCAAAGTTACCATTTCCGAAGTAAACGTCGAGGCCTCCGCCGATACCCGTTTTAACGATGTAGCCTTTGTCCGAGGGTAACATCTCATATAGAGAATTAAACTTAGTCCATAGCTCTCCGTTTACAGATACTGAAACTAAGTTATGGTCGGTCAATCCTCCGGTTTGAATATTAAAAGATTGTAGCTTTTCACCCGTTCCAGTTACTGTTTGAGATTCTATTTCACCTTGTATAATAGAACAAGTAAAGGTGCTATTGTTAGATTTTTCTATTCTAAACTGATCTTTATTAGTTCTAAGCATATAGGTCAACCCATTAAGATCGAATTTTATCTTAGTATTTGCAGGTATGTTGATAGCATCTCCAACAACTTTGCTTAGATCAACCCCAGCTGCCCATCTAAATGTAATCTCACCGAAAGCTGCAAAACCACGAGTTGGGTCATGGCCTGCAAGTCTAGATAGTCCATAAATAGACTCAGGTTGTTGAGCAGTGTAAATGTTTTGCTCTACTGTTGCATCCTCAACGTAGAACATTAAGAATTCTCCTATCTCAGACATAACCTCTAATATTTGTGAGAAGGGAGAAGCTGTAGTAAATAGAGTATTTGCTCTACCATAAACACGACTTATATAAGTCCTAGCATCTGCCACAATGTCAGAAGCTATTGCTCGTGTCGTATCTAAAAATTTAAATTCAGCCATTATATGGTTATGTTTAATTTATATAGACCTGTAATAGGTATTTAGAATCTATAGTTATATCTATGTAAGCTATATCTCTTGCAGTACCTTTTACAAAAGAGACTTCAGCCGATACGTTATATTTTTGGGCAAGAGGACAAAACATTGCAATTTGCTCATCTATAGTTTCTTTGATCTGCTTATTATTATAATTAAGAGAATAGACTAAATCTTCAAGGTTACATCCAAACTGTGGCTTTCCTAAAACCTCTCTTTTATTTGTAAAAAGTATGGTCTCTATTTGAGTCATAAGCTGAGCTATCTCGCTATTGCTCTGTACTTTGACCGGGTCAAAATTAGGGTCGCCTATTGTCTTGATGTAGAGTTCCATCTAGTATCTATTCAACTTTTTTATTTAGCTTATGAGTGCATCATCCAATCGACACCTTCATCTCCTTTTATTTCTTCTATAACAGCTGCAAGCTCTTCATCTCCCATAGATTTTATCTCTGAATAATCAAACTCCACGTTACCGGGTAAAGCAAACTTAAAGATACCAAGCTTAGAACCTAGAGAAATCTTAACTTTAGCCGCAACATATCTAAAGAATATCTCATCTGAGTAAAGCGCGCAATTAGGAATAGTCTCATAAACCTCAAGTATAACATCTCCTTTAGGTGTATCACCCATAAACTTAAGTTCGCCTGTCAATTGCGAGAAGTGGAACGAAATAGGATTCTCCATGATTTGTCTAGATAGATCCACCATAGATTGATTAATTACATAGTATTGCAATTCTTCTGCACCTCTAGCAGCTCCATCGCCATCGTATACGTTTCTGAAAAGCATTCTCTCTAATGCAAAGTCAGATCCACTTTCAAATCTTAAATCTAAGCCTCCTCCCGGTTGGTTCCAACCACTAGCTAAGTCATAAAGACCATAAACAGAGAAGACCATACCTGATCCATCACTTGCAGCTTGTGGTAAATGTAAAGCTCTATGAGTTTTAAAATAGTCAGTGCTAAATACGCTATTGGGAATGTGATAATAGTTTTCCTTAACAGAATATTCATAGTTCTTATAGAACCACTTAACTGCTCGCTTTATAATGTTTAAGACCTCCTTCTTAGGAAGGTTAACAGGAATCATACATGCTCCTGTAAGCTCATCGGCAATTTCGTCTAAGAACAGATCTTGACAATCTTCACCAAAGCTTTTAGGAGTATTTAAGCCACTTTCGTTGCCGCTTCTGATTTCACTCATCTTATGATTTTATTTTTTTAGTAACTACGACTTCTACGTCATCTTCAAACCTAGAATCTTTAGTTATCATTCCTTCTCTAAATATGCCGCCTTTCATTTTACCCTTAAATATGCCATCTCTGCCAAAGACAAAACTATTGACGATAGTACAGCTACCATGAACAAAACAAGATTCCACTTTAGATTCTTTAACTTCTGTGGATTGATATAAATTGCATCTAGTTAACATAGATCCTTCAACCTTGCAACCAAATAAGTCACTTTTCTCTACGTTACCACGAATCTCGCAGTCGACAAAGTCATAGCCTTCAAGTTGGAAACAAGTTGGAAACTTACCATCCTTAACCTGAACATGAGAGATATCACTGTCATAGTTAACTATTCCTTCTGTCATGCCACCTTTAGTTATTAGATCCATAACCCTATGCTTCATACGATCCCAGTACATATCAATGGTCTCGCCATGGTCGTTAAGGTCAACTAGAATTTCTATCTTAGGCCAATTCTTATTTACGTTTCTAAAGTCTCTTAAAGAAAGGGCAACCGGCTCGTTCTTATGTAAAATTCTACGAAGCTCTAACTTGTTCTCTTCTGTAAAATTAACATTATTGCATGACTTCCAAATAGTCATAACAAAGGACTCCCAAAGATAAAAGATATCATCTTGCCTTTGCTCATAGTTTTTTCCACCCAGATATCTAAACTCTAGATAATTCTTAAGCTTCTTCTCAAAGTTGATTCCATAATACTTGGTATTCGGGAAATCGTAGTTATGAATAGAAGTATTGACCGAATCATAGTGGAATGCATCGACCTTTGGCATAACCCACTTGATGCTTTTGGCGTAAACCGAGTTTTCTCTGTCTGGAAATAGGTTATAGACCTGCTTCTCATTAAAGTCTAAGATAAACTTAAGAGTGTTCATCTTAGATACCATATTCTTATCTTCTAAGTAGTCTTTATCAAACGATAAGTTAAGGTGAATACCAGATCTTTCAGTTGTGTAACCATTTTCTCTGATCCAGCCCAGCACCTTAATCATCATAATTCTGGCATTTCTATAAGGCATAGCGCCAGTAACCAGCTCCATTAGTCCCTTACCGCCCGACATGTCAGGCTCGATTTTGAACTCCTTATCGGTCGGTTCAAAATCAGAGTGAGCTTTATCTTCTATACTAATAGAGCGGCCTAAAAGATCCTCCAATTGCTTGGTAGTCTCTTTTAGGCCCAATTTGGAATAAAACTCGAACTCTACTCCGCACAATGATGCGTTGAGTATCTCTGCTCTATTAGAATTTTTATGAAGTTTGTTCATCTAGACCGATATATCTTTGTTATGGTATATATCAGTCTAACTATGGCATCATATTATGATGGTAACTTCAAGAATACCTTTCTAGTTTCTGGATCGATTCTAGTTACTTGAACGGTAATGTTATCTCCGTTTTTGAATACCTTAATTAGGTCTTCTCCGACTTCACTGATATGAAGTAAACCAACAACGCCTTCTTCAAGAGTTACAAAGATGCCGTAGTCCTTAACAGCTTTAACTTTAGCGTCAACTACGCTAGGAACTTTGTATCTTTCAAGTATATTGATCCATGGATTAGTTTCTTCAAGTGTCTTTTGAGTTAAAGTAATCTTAGTATTGGATACAATCTCTTTAACCAAGAATTCAATCTCTTCACCCGGCTTAATGCTCTGTGACTTATGTCTCTTAAAGGTTTCTTCATCTAAGTCATTGACGTGAATCATACCCGTCAAGCAAGTGTTAAACTCACAAAAGACTCCGTACTTTGCAGTACCAGTGACAGTACCTGTAATTCTATCGGTAATGTTCTCACGAAGCTTTGAAATCTCGACAGGAATCATAGCTTGTAAATACTTTCTGTGTGAGACAACGATTGTGCCTCTATCTTGTGAGAATGAAACAGGTACAACGTAAAGCTCTTGACCAACAATGGCTTCAAAGTCATGAAGCTTATTGATACCAGCAAGAGAACCCGGCATAAAGCAGTCTACACCTTGTACGTTAACAACATATCCTCCAGCAGAAATCATTTCCTTAACAACACCAGTCCAAGCTGTGTCGGCAGAGTCGATGCCTTCTCTTAGGTCCATAAAGATACGTTGGCGCATGCCGCCCGATATGGTTCCTATAATATTGCCTCTTTCGTCGTCGTTGGAACCTTCGGTTATAAGAACCGAAACCTCTTCTCCTGGTCTGACGTCTCTGTATTGAGGATCCTCCTTAGAAAGCTTAACGAAGACAAGTTGACGATAGTTTACATCGACTGTAGCATGAGTCTCGTTGATACCATAAACTTTACCATCATAGATAGTTCCGACTTTCAACTTAGGAACAAAATCTTTTTCTTTATCCTTGTTGATTAGAATATCATAGAACTCTTGAGCATATGACTCTCTAGAAAACACCTTATCGTTACTTTGAGTTTTAACATGTGGATTTGGAGTTCTAAGGGTTTTTGGGCAATCTGCAGCATAACCGTCCCAGTCAAACTCGCCGTTATCAAGTGTCCAGCGATCTCTCTCGTTTTCGATCTTTACTTCAGTTTGTTCTTGAGTCGTTGACTCTGGTTGGGTTACTTCAACCTCCTCGATGGCCTTCTTATTGATTCTAGGCCTTGATTTTTTTTGTGACATTTATTTTTTATATTAAAGGTGTAACATATTATATATCATTGAACTTTGACTCCTTTCCACGGTGTCACCGTAGGAATAATAGCAGGGCCGGCAGGAACTAAACCAACATAGATACCGCTTACGCTAGCAAGATGGTCTTCAAATCCTTTTATGATATCGTCTAGCATTTTAGAAAGTGCTGTGTTAAAATCTCTTTCATTATCATATTTTGAAAAAGCATCCTTAAACCCCTTAGCTATTGGCCTTGGATTCCCTGGAAATAACACTATAGAACCGGGACTTGGTGCAGTATATGGTGGAGTAACTGGCATAGGCACTGGTAAGAATGAGCCAGGAACTAGAGCAGTAGACCAATAAGCTATTACAGCCGCTCCTATAGGTAACATCAAAACAGTAGATGGTTTTGGTCCTTTATCGGAATGCATAACCTTTAGAACGGCAAGAATAGCAAGAAAAATACCCTCTTTAGCTGCCTTCATAGGGCCATTGTATATCGCAGGGTTTATAGGTCTAGAAGTGCCTCCCTTTTGTTGATATGCTGTACCAACTGCAAGGTGATATTCATCCGCTATTGCTCTTGCTAGTTTCCTTAACTCCTTATCGGTATCTAAAACTTCTATTGTTTTTTCTGGATCTTGAGGATCTGGAATTTCGATCATATCAGAAACAGGCATATCTTCAGGTGGAATAACTCCGCTTGCTGTGCCATTTTTCTGTTGAAAGAACAGAGTCATATTTGTTTTAAAGGTGCTAAATGCCATTACAATATAGATTGAACGTTAAAATCTTTTTCGTAATCACTAAGTATCTTGAAATACGTTTTTATGACGGTTCTGTTGGAATATTCTTGTATGCTATATCTTACTACCTCTCCTGAATCAACCATGGCATCTAAGTCTTGTATTCTTTCGGCCATTATTTCTTCTCTAGCAGAGGCATCACTTGGTAAATCTCCAGACTTTTCAACTTTATAAGTTATTCCTTCTGGAGAAGTTTCAGTTGCCATAACTTGGTTGCCATGCATTAGAATATCTTCTTCATACTCTTCGCCTTCTATCTTTTTACCTTGTACATTTATCTTAAAGGCCTCAACATAATCTTCACACCTATTTCTAATACGTGTGAAATCTAAAACAATTTTAGAGCCGTTTGTGGTAACGGGTCTATTTATGGAATTGAAGGCTGTTAATTCATCGTATAACTTTTTATTGCCATCATATCCACCCAAAGCTGATAAAACGATTATATCTTGAAACTCGCTTTCTTTGGTCGTATAAGTTAATTGCTCAACAGTAGCCTGTCTAGCTGTGAATATGTAAGACAAAGTAGCAGCTACACCAACGACATCGTTGGTACTAAACGCAGACGATAAATTAGAAACGGATTCATTAAAGTCATGCGAACCCGCAAACGTAAATGTTTTACCTCCAGCCTTTAAATCGCTGCTCAATAAATCTTCACACGCAGATATTACCTTACTAGCAATTGAGTTATAAGAACTAGTAACAGCATATGAGTTGCCATATGTATTGATAAGATTGTCAAACGTCATTGCCTATCATTTTTGCTGGATAAAGCCAGGACCTGCATTACTATTTATCTGTGTTTGCAAGTTAATCATCGTGGGAAGCTGAGGAGGCAATGGAGGACCAGAAGGACCTACACCGGTTGGGTGAGTGTGACCATTAAATTGAGTTATAATCTCAGATAATAGATCTGCAAGAGTTTGACCTTTAACTGCAGGCTCGTCTCTATCATCTCCTGCTGTAGCAACGTATATCTTATCAGAGTTGATGAATATCTCACCTTCTGGAGAGAATCTAATCATAGGCTGAGAGGTTTGAGACTCTCCGCTTGTCATGACTAAACCGTCTTCAGGCGACCAGTATATTCTTACGTTTCTCTCAGCATCATAGACCAAAGATACAACGTCATATGGTCTTTCGCTATTTTCAAGTACGTCTGTTTTTAGATCAGTATTTTGATTAACCTGAAATAAGTATTCTGGGTGATAAATGTCACCATTGTCGAACCTAACGCCAACAATATCGCCAATTCTTGGTACAGCATGAGAACCTGGTAAGTTCCTGTTTATAGGAGAAGCCCAAGGAATGGCTTCAGTTGGGATAGCATCGAATTTACCGAACACCTTGACTTTACACCGACCATTATACAGTGGATCTTGGTTGTCCACAACTTCACCTAGCCAATGTGTATCTCTAATATTGTCATTTATAAGCTCAGCTTGTTTCATACTCTTCTTTCAATTGCGTTGCCTAAATCTTTTGGAATTCTAGAAACCGAAGGATCCTTTTTTCTAGTTTCTCTGTCTGATGTAGCAGGTCCGTTTTCATATATATTACTAGGACTTATACTGCCTGCTGGACCATACTTTAATTGCGTAGGATCCGGATATACATTAGGTGGAAGATCTGGAGAAGTAGGAGGTCTAGATTCTGCACCTATTTGACCAGCAATATTTGCTATTCCATTTATGCTACCAGTTCTAATAGCATCTTGAATTGTAGAAGCTGCATTTAAACCATATACATTACCCAGTAGTAATCTGCCTTTAACGTTATCTAGAGTATTTTGTAAAGCTCCTTCTACTTTATTTGCAACAGAACCAACTATAGCATCTTTAACACCTTGTGCAAGAAGTTGACCATTGGTTGGATCTTCATTACCATCTGGAATACTATTGGCATAATAGCTTTTATGGTCATGAACACTTTCGTACATAATGCTTATCGAAGGTGCAATCGGTTGATCCGGGCTTTTGCTCAAGTCTTGAAAAACTGCGCTCGTAGATTCAATATCAAATGTACAATGACTTAGTCCTATCTCAAAGTGAGGTCTAACGGATCTAACATCTCCGTTATATGAAGAATTAACTATAGAACTAGAAGTTCTGGCTTGACCATCATCTTTAGTACCTAATAAACCAGTGTTATCGATTGTATTAGCAACAAACTGACTGGCTTTATTAGTTCTAAAAATCCTAACTTCACTTACGTAAACATACATATTGAATCTTCTTAGATTGTTAGGTATAACCTCAACCCATCTTGAAAAATCATAAGCGGCTTGCTTATATAAATCTATAAGGCCAGTTACTGGTAACTCAACTGATTCTAAACAGGTTATAGTTATTTTACTATCAGTTCCACCCCTAAATGGGTCTTCCATTTTATTATATTGCTTAGTAGTTTCTAATCCAGAAATAGATTGCCAAAACCAAGGCATTTCAGTATTTAGCTTTTTTAGTATCTTTATAAAACGCTTAAGCTTATCAGCTCTAACATCATCTCCTACTACATTTCTTAAATAGCTTTCTGCTTCTCCAGAAAATAAAGGAGATTCTTCACTGTACCAATCAAATGTTAGAAAAAAGCTAAGATATGTAGGATCTTGATGCATTCTATTATGCAACCTACCCTTTCTAAATTGATCTATGGATACAAAATCTGACATATACTATATATTATCTTTATAGAAGCGCCGCATACCTAGTAGGCCACTCTCTTCTTATTAGAGTTACATGTTGAACAATACCTTTTGATTTAGAGTATGAATAGTCTATATTCTCTATTATATAGTTACCGCTTAAAAATGAATCTACTCGAGATTGTTCGTTTTCTCCTTTATCTTTAAATGCTCTTTCGTCGAAGCCCATTTTTTCAGCCTCTTGAGTTTTAATATCTTCTGCCTTTTTCTTTTCTTGAGAATATGCATATATTATAACTGAAATCTTTTGATACTTATAAATTGAGGGATTAAATGATGCCATAGTAAGCTTAAGCCTCATCTTAGATACCTCTTCATTATTTCTAAAATTATGCATTTTAGAAAAAGAATAGTTTTGATGTACGTTGCCCATACCATCTTCTCCAGCATCTTGTTTACCCACATACTTATGTTTAATTTGACCTAAGTATCTGTCCTCATCTCTGCGGCCTCTTAAAGGTTCTTCTGAATCTAACATATTTTCAGAAGTTAAGGGATCTATTGTAAATTCATTTAATTCTTCTATAGTTGCGTCATAGAATTGGACATCTCTAAAATGACCATGATTAGCCACAACAGCCGCCGAATTATTTTCAAGAGCAAATTTATTTATATAGTTGTTCATGCCCTTAAATCTAAAGTGATTAGTCAAAACCAATTTAGTTTTCATATTATCAGCGGCGTCATTAGATCCGGCTTCAACAGCTATTGGATCGGTAAATGACATCAAACTTTCTTGAGCCTCTTCAATCGACATAATATTTTTAGAATTAAATATTCGATTAATGTCTATGAAATTCAGGTAATAATATTGGTCTATAAACCACTTTTGAAAAGCGTCATCAGATACGTAAGAAGACTCTACTATGTTATCTATAAATTTTGAATGCGAAATGTATGGTTGTATTCTAACTTGAGTGTCAGTAGTAGCATCAATGTTAGTTACTAGCCCTAAACCCAAATGTTTAGCTTCTTGTTCCATATGTGATAAAGAAGTATCTGCTTCATAATGTCTACATTCTTCACTATCTAAAAATGGTATTTTTGCTTTACATGAAAAGCTATACCTAACAGTTCCGTCTTCGTCTGTAGGAGAATTTGCTACCTTTAATATATCGAAGTCCATGTGTATAGACTTAAATGTAGATTCATTTTTAGAACCTAACATAAATGTTAATACATCTCCATCTCTTGGAAAAGAATCTACCGAAAAATTACCTCTAGTATCGTCTACTGTTATGTTTAAAAATGGAATAGTTCCTGAACAATTTAAGTTAAAGTTTCTAATGGCATCTGGACTAAATGAATAATTGTTGACGCTAACATATGGTTCATTTATACCTACTGTTTTACTTTGCTTAAATCCTCCATTTTCTTCGCCCATGGATTGAAGCCTAATTTCAGTAGGAGTTATTGATGGTTCAACAACTGCATATGTGTTACTATTAAAATCCATTTATCGGTTACGCATCTTATCTAATTGACTCTTATTTATACCTAATCCATTAGAATCAAATTTAGATTTCTTAGAGTTTACTACAGAATCAACAACTGCATCATTTTGGGCCTGAGCTCCAAATATAATAGCTCCTGCTTCAAACTTAAATGTTTTATTTCCAACTGGTATTACGTTAGGCGGCAGAAGAGTTTCCTTATCATACTTCTTTTTCATAGCCTCTACCCTACGTTGATCTTTTTTACTCAATCTCTTAGTGTCTACAAATTGTTGTTTAACAGTATTTTCTTCTCTTTCCTGTATTCTTTCTAATTTCTTAAAGGGATAATCAATCTTTGGAATCATTATCTTTTCTCCTTCTAAAACAGAAAACGGATCAGATATGCCATTGAACTTAAGAATAATATCGGCCATACTAGCATCTCCATATTCATCAAGCGCAATTAAGTCTGGTCTACCTGATTGAAATGGTTTTACTCTTTTTACATTGTAGTCCTGTCCCAAAATAGCATCACGGACCTTTAATGTAAAATATATTGTAGGTTGAACGATAACTAGTTTAACGCCGTCAACCACTTTATCTTTAATAGTTCTTAAATCCATTATCCTAGTGAAGATTCAGATGCTCTTGCAGCCACCCCTTTGTTTATTTCTTTATTACCATATGCAGACTTATTGTAATATGCAACACCCGCTGAATCTTCAGGTAGAATATACATTCTACCCTTTCCAGTATTAAACATACTTTCTATTTCAGACTTATCTCTTGGTCTACCAGGCTTAAGAGTTACTGTTACCTTTAACTTAGTAGGAAAATCCTCATAGCCCATAGGTCCACTAAATTCAAATTTAGCACTTTGTAGACCTAAGTTACCTATAACCATGGCCGGGTTCATTGGATTACCAACCGTTAAATGCCATTGGCCCGTAGGATCTCCTGTTAAAAATGCGTTTAATACGCTAGCACCTTGTGGAGAACCAAATAGGTCCATAAGTTGACCGCCTATAAGGTTATTCATCATATCACCCATTTCCCCATTTTGTAGAAGTCCTTTTACTTCTCCCAATAGGTTCGAACCCATTTCAGAAAATTGATCCTTGATGCCATTAAAAAAACCTTTATAATCTCCACTGGCCAATTTACTCATATCGCCAAACGGCTTACCAACCTTTCCATTAGATACACCTCTAACAGCTCCTCCCCAGAAAGGTGCGTTGTTGCTTGTTAAAACAAGAAGATTAGATAAAGTATCTAGAAATGCAGCTTTAGGGCTAGTATTTCCATATGATTTAAGATCGTAATAGAAATTAAGAGTAAACTCTTTGTCAAAGTTTATACCTCTGTCTCTAACCATCATACTTTTAATGACGTTAAGAGGCCCGTAAACATGGTTAGGATAAGTACTTTGTAGTGGGTCATAGCCCGCACCAAGCTGATCCTTTCTTCTAGCAGAGACAGGGTCTAGACCTTCATTTCCAGCCTCTATTGCTTTTAGTATTGGATTCGACTCCATAAATGCACCAACCTTACCTCTATCCGTGCTAGACTGGGCAGTTTGAACCTGAGCCTCTACATCTTTCCAACTATATCCTACGCCAAATGAAAATATTTCTTTAAGTTCGTTGCCTAAAGTAGGGCTCATCCATGTTATAGCTCTAGCTATATCAGGCTGACCTGTTTCTACAAAGGTTTGTTGTTTGCTAGAAAAGGTTTTAGGATTAAAAATATCGTCAGGTGCTGGAAAAGGAAATCTTCTTAACGTAAGCATATAATTATTTGGAATAAGACCATAATGTTCACATTGCACAAAATCCCTAAGGCTGTATGCACATCCGTCATTCTTTTCATCTTGAGACCAATTAACTATTCGCTTAGCCGTTGGACTAGTTAAACCCGTAATATCGCTATCTTTATACTCCGATACGTTATATTTAGGCACGTTACTATTATCTTCGGTATTTCCTAAGGCCTTAGACTTATATCTAAATAAACTCCAACCGCTAAAAGCGCTCTGTCTAGCTCTACCTGGATCTATAGTTTCTTTATTGCTAGTGCCATTTACATCAGTAACATACTTTTTACCTTGTATTGGCTCAGTTGAAGCCTTAGGAATAGCTTGCTCATCTCCATTAGATTCGGTATCTCCAGACTTCCAAATAGGATCGCTATATACTGCACTTAAATTTTCAGAAGAAGATAAATCAGGGTTAAGATTAGTTTCTCCCTGCTTAGCCGCTTCTAAATCGGCATCTTCTGGCGATAAACCAAAAGCATCACTTAAATTTTCACTAAATGACTTAACTTCTCCTGTAGCTAAATCTCTATACTCTTTAAGCCCGTTTTTAATGCCTTGAAATACTGATGCCATATAAAAGATATTCTTTTTTGTATATATCTTTCAACGTCAACATTCAGATTAACTTATTATAAATTACCACTCAGTGGCATCAAGCTCCTCAGTCGTAGGACTGTATAGAAGCTCATCAGCCCAGTCCTTTTCTTTTGGGTACTTATCTGCTAAGAACCTCTTTAAAGCTTTCTCATAGAGCCCTTTCGTCTGAAAGAAGAACTCCCCGTTAGAATAAACGGACCGATTAGCCAACTCGAATATCTCCTTCAACTTCATCTGTATCATGAAGGTTTGTAAGTTGTTGAACAACTCTACCTGCTCACCTCGAGTCCTAACACAGAATACAGAGTCTACGACTATCAAGTACTTTTCCCAATTCTTGCCAGCAAAGATGTTATTCTCTATGTCCTCAACCGTAGAGTAGTTCTTTCTGGCTAAGTTCATCCTAGTTTCTGTACCCTTAAAGTTTCTGATGAAGCGACCACCGAAAAGGTTCTTCTTCAAGAAATAAATGTTATCATAGAACTTGATAACCTTGATCTGATATTGAGGGTTTATGTCATCAAACTTTACGTCTTGGATGATAGCTCTAACAGGAATTAAGACGTTAGGCTGCTGAGACGTAGAGATGAGGGCTTGAATGTATTCGCCCTTTGAAAATAGCTTATGCTTAATCATTGTCTATAAACTTAACGTTATCGAACTTGCTAAGAACACCCTTCTTAGGATAGTCACAGCGATTGATAATCGTTAAGTCTAGCTGATATTCCTCTGACATCAGACTTATAAAATCTCTAAAGTTATCGACAGTCTCTTGATCCAAGCTCTTAAACAAATAGGCTGCTCGATGTGAATCCTGTTCCTTCTCTAAAAGACATCTAAACATCTTTTCTATATGAAGCGTAACGATTATATCAGAAGGTTCGTTACCATAAGGGTCACTTTTAAGTAATCTAGAATAGATGTCGGAGTAAGACACCACGACGTCGTAATCCTCTGCTTTTACGTAGCGATTAAACTCCGTCTTTGTCTTACACCATATGCCATCTATCTTTAAGTTCATATTACTTTGTGAATTTTTCTAGGCGCTTAATTTCTTTCTCAAGTTCCTTAATCTTGCCAGCAGCTAACTCTTTGCTGGGCTTATACTTCGATCCCCACTCGGATCTAACTACAATCTTAGAATGGTCTAACTCAGTTCCTAGGTCTATACCTAAGTCCATAGCTAGTTCATTTAAGAAAGTAATCTTAGAGTTGACATTATCAATGCCATCAAAATCAAAGACTTTACGAGACTCGAACTCTTCTCCAGCCCCGTTAATGTTGTCGTCGTGAATGATTTTGATTACCCCGTTCTCAGCTAATTCTATAGCTATTGTAATCATTGATTTCTTTGTTTTCTTGATTCATCAGCCTGCTTCATCAACTTTCTAGCTGTCTTTTTATCAGCATGCCATGTTTTCTTATTCTTGAAGGTGGTCAACTTCCACGCTTCGGTTAGAAGAGCAATCTCTTCTTCGTTATAACCTTGAGTTTGCCAGCCAGCAACAACCCCTGCCAACTTTTCTTCCATAAGAACAGTAGTTTGCTGCTCTAGTCTATCAAGGTTTGCCTCGTGAATCTTGCGACCGTTCTCTCTTTGTGCTTGTCTAAACTCAACAGAGTTTCTATCAAGAGGATGCATTTCGTTCTTAGCTCTAAGTACCTTTTGTTGGCGAAGCATGTTTCTACGCTGGGCGTGATTAGGCATAGCGAATTGCACCTGAGGCTGTTGCTCATTCTGATTTTCCTGAACTTGTTCTGACATTGTAGTATGATTTAATGAATGTTTCAATCTGAGACTTGAGTTGGTCTCTTAAGTTATCTATTTGGCTTTCTATGAGCAGCGAAATGTTCTCGTGCAGATCATCCTCCGTTAGATCCATCTCGTCCTTAAGCATTTTATAAACAGACTTAGAAGGAATATTAACACTAACGGGCATATCAGCACTATTCTTCTTGCTCATTTTCTTAAGCATCTCTAACATAACGTTAGTTTCTGCTACTGGATCTGGCATAGATTCAACTGTTTTAGTTTCAACTTTAACCTCAGCCTTAGTTTCAACTTTAGTTGGAGTTGAACTCTTTTCTATAGTGGTCAAGCCTAAAGGTTCTGCAAGTCTTTTAGCTTCATCTAAAGTCGCAGCTCTTAGAGTATACTCGTTGATAAGCTTCTTGTTGATTCTAGTGCCGTCCGTAAAGTAAAGCCACTGTCTATCGACCTTCTCGGTATCTTCAGTTACGACTTGACCAGCTCTCTCACTCTTGGTCCATATAAAGATTCCGGGCTCTCGTTCTTTTGTTGCCATCATTCTAAATAATTTGTATAGATTATTCCGCAGGTTCATTGCTAAACGAACTACTTTCCTCTATATCATACTCTCCTGCTATAAATTGTTTAATAAAATCTATAGCTTCTTCTGATCCTAAGACTGCATCGGCCTTAACATATCGCCTTGACCAATCTTTAAAGAATTGTTCGTTTCCCTTAGCTAATAGTTCCTCCTTTAATGAATCAACGGAAGGAACAAAAAGTTTATTGAATCCCATTATTTAATTGTTTTAATACGTTGTTTGAAACTAGGTGGAAATAAATCTGGCTTATTTATCAAGCTTCTAAAGCAAGCGTCCACCACATATGTAACTGCCCAGTCTTTATTAGACCTAATCGATCGACCAGATCCTTGTTGTATAGAAATACCAGTTTTCCAATCATACCAATCTGGAAATTGATTGATTTTTGCTTTGACTAGCGGATCCTTCAATGAGGGATATGGTACTTTAAAGAAAATTTGAAATCTAGACACGTCATCTTTAAAGTCAAGACCTTCTAATAAGGAAGGCCCTATCAAAACTTTATTCTTGTCAGCCATAACTCCTTTAAAAATGTCGATGGCTCCATTTCTTTCTTTAGCATAATCATATGTAATAAATCTGCCAAATCTATGCTTAGACTTAGATGCTATATAATCAGCAAATTGATATGAGCCAGTATGAATAATACCGCTCTGGTCCTTATGTTTATCCAATATCTTATCTACGATCTCAATAACTTTAGGTAAGTTATCTTCTCGCTCCTTAAACGAAAGCTTATGACGATTGATAAACACAATAGGTGACTTCTCAAAATCAAATTGATTATCAAGTCGAATAACTTTTGCTCCATCAATTTTCATGTGTCTAGCGAATGAGCGAACATCGCCAATCGTAGCAGACATAAAGACTTTAAAACCAGCCTTCTTCTGTAAGAACTTGTCGATCATAAGTGCCTCCTCGACACATTTAAAGGTGACCTCGCTATCCTTCTGATCCAATACTATCTTATCAGTGCCGACCTCCTCGATCAAATCTATATAGTCCTCTGTCTTACAGTGTACGTCCTTCAAATGATCGAATGTACCGAAAGCTTTTTGCCAATCTTTGGGTACCGACTCATTGCCATAGCGACGCTTAACCGTTTTGTTGCCAGCTTGTCGCATCTTACCGAATAGAAACAAGACTCTTTCAAAATCCTTTAGGGCTTGAAAGGCAACTTCTCTATCACCATTCAACATGTCCAAAACCAACGTCTTGATTTTATTCTTAGTAAAGACGTTCTCGGCTATACCTTGTCGCGATGCGAATCGATTAACCTCCATAATACGATCAACGATATCCTCTTGTATTCTTGGACTAAAGTGACCTTGAACTATATCATCGACCTTGTGTGCCTCGTCGAAGAATGTAAAATCTCTTTTCTCAAAAGGAACGGGTCTCTCCTCGCCAATCATCTTATCCTCGACATAGTTTCTTTGAATAAGCCAATAGCTATAGTTAAGAAGAGAAACTGGAAGGTCAATAGCTCTTCTACGATTTTGTAAGTATCCACATGAGTTAAAGCAACTAAGCTTTTCGGCTTGCTCATAACTCATACCCTTAAACTTACATTCTCCTAAACTAAAGGGCAATTCATTAACTACACACTCGTAATTATCAACTCCTTTAATAGAAGCCCAATCAAGTTTAAATTCTTTGATGTCTTTCTCATATTGTTCTTGTAACATGAGGTCTGACGTAATCAAATAACCTCGATTGCCCATCTCTTTAAGAACATATGCACACCACATGGCAATAATAGATTTACCCGTTCCAGTGGGAGCATCTAAAATAACTGTGGAATTCGGATCATCAAGATATGCTTGGCATATAGTTTCAACAGTTTCTCGTTGATTGCTTCTAAACTTAAACTTAGCTCCAAAGACATTTTTATCTAATGCCTTATCTATGATTTCTGATACGCTCATTGATTATTCCAGCAAATTACCTCTTCGACCTCTATTCCAGCTTCTTCTAGTAATTCTATACCAGATCGATCTCTGTAATCTTCGGCATAAAACACTCGACGAATTCCAGATTGAATGATAAGCTTTGAACAGCTATAACATGGCATAGTCGTGGTGTACAGATCAGCACCAACACTAGTTAGCGTACTTTTGGCCAGTTTGGTTATAGCATTAGATTCAGCATGCAAAACTTCAGGCTTAGTGACTAGGTCGCCTTCGGTTTGGCACATTTCACATGAATTGTCAAACCCATGTGGAGTTCCATTGTAACCAAATGAAACTATCTGTTCATCCTTTACAATAATACATCCAACTTTTCTACGTTCTGCATAGCTTAGCTTAGCCGTTTGGTAAGCTATTTGCATATAAATTTTATCTATAGGAATTCTAGGCATACTAAAAGAGTCTATGTAAATTATA
>Ga0213864_10000021_pt1 | contig 67369 bp, 56 predicted proteins | sample PICome_5_FD_160078 | JGI IMG/M metagenome (GOLD analysis project Ga0213864, IMG submission 160078) | Coastal seawater microbial communities near Pivers Island, North Carolina, United States - PICO247 | ecosystem: Environmental > Aquatic > Marine > Coastal | place: USA: North Carolina... | reverse complement strand
CGCGCTCAGAACCTCAAAGCCGAACTTGCCCGAAGTGTCTGAAATGCAGGTTGTAAGGCACTTCACCCGTTTATCGCAGAAAAATTTCTCTATCGATACGCACTTTTATCCCCTCGGTTCATGCACAATGAAATATAACCCGCGGGCATGTAATACCTTGGCTAGTTTGCCTGAATTTACCGGCCGTCACCCTTTAGGCCCTAGCCTCCATGGGCAGGGTTTTTTAGCGTGCATGTATGAGCTGCAAGGTATTTTAAAAGAAGTGACGGGGATGAAAGCTGTTTCATTATCGCCAGCAGCCGGTGCACAAGGTGAATTTGCCGGTGTAGCGATGATTAAGGCTTACCACGATGATCGCAACGACTCGGAACGATGTGAAATTTTAGTGCCTGACGCGGCGCACGGCACTAATCCTGCCTCGGCTGTGATGTGTGGTTATAAGGTTCGAGAAATTCTTACTGGAAAAAATGGCGACGTAGATATTGACGCACTTAAAGCATCGGTTGGCCCTAAGACAGCCGGCATTATGCTCACAAATCCAAGCACATTAGGCGTATTTGACCGAAAAATTAAGGAAATTGCCGACATTGTGCATAAAGCGGGTGGGTTGCTTTATTACGATGGCGCTAACTTGAATGCTATTTTAGGTAAAGTTCGGCCGGGTGATATGGGGTTTGATGTTATTCATATGAATTTACATAAAACGTTCTCAACACCACATGGTGGTGGTGGGCCGGGCGCAGGCCCAGTGGGTGTCAGTGAAAGGCTTCGCCCTTATTTGCCCGTACCTATGGTAGGTAAAAAGGGTGAACAGTTTGTTTTGCTAGACGAAAATGACTGCCCTCAAACAATTGGCCGCCTGTCTGCTTTCGCGGGCAATGCTGGGGTTTTATTGCGTGCTTATATTTATGCAAAAATGCTTGGTCGTGAAGGGATGGCACGAGTTGCTGAGTTTGCAACGTTAAACGCTAACTACTTATTGAAAAAACTGATGGATGTGGGCTATGAAGCAGCCTACCCAGACAGACGGGCAACCCATGAGTTTATTCTGACACTTAAAAAGCAAGCAAAAGAACTGAATGTGACGGCCATGGATATTGCAAAGCGTTTGTTGGATTATGATTTCCATGCACCAACCACTTATTTCCCCTTGCTTATTCCAGAGTGTTTATTGATTGAGCCAACAGAAACAGAGGCTAAAGAAACACTCGACGAATTTGTTGAGACCATGGCAAAAATTTTATTAGAAGCAAAAGAGGATTCAGCGCTTTTGAAGCAAGCACCCTACACTTTACCAGTTAGGCGCTTGGATGATGTGAAAGCCGTGAAGCAGTTGGATGTCGTTTGGAAAAATACGGAGGCGTTAAAGGCATGAGTGCACTTCACCCACAGGGCATAAGTATCACTGAGACGGATGGAAAAGGCAATCCGCCTAATTCAGCTTTAATTTGCGGGTCGATGGCGTTTGATACCATCATGGTTTTTCATGATAAATTTAAAAACCACATTTTGCCGGATAAAGTCCACATGTTAAATGTGTCGTTTTTGGTGCCACAGTTACGGCGAGAGTTTGGTGGGTGTGCCGGTAATATTGCTTACAATCTCCATTTATTAGGGGAAAAAGCCTTGCCGATGGCAACGGTGGGTAAAGATTTTGGCCCGTATGCTGATTGGATGGATCAAAACGGTGTCAGCCGTGATTATTTGACTGTACTGGATGATGACTTTACTGGCCAAGCCTATATCACAACCGATATGGACGATAACCAGATTACTGCTTTTCACCCCGGTACAATGAGCCGTTCAGAATTAAACCGTGTCCCCTATGATGCCGATATCAAAATAGGCATTGTTTCCCCAGATGGAAAAATGGGCATGATCGAGCATGCCGAACAATTTGTGGAGGCCGGCATCCCCTTTATTTTTGACCCCGGCCAAGGCATGCCGATGTTTGATGCAGATGAGCTAAAAACATTCATCCAGCAAGCAACGTGGATAACGTTGAATGATTATGAAGCGGCCATGTTACAAGAAACAACCGGTTTGTCCCCTCACGAAATAGCTGAGCAAGTCGAGGCGCTTATTATCACCAAAGGCGCCGAGGGTTCCCTGATTTACACAAAAGACAAGCGTGTTGATATTCCAGCGGCTACACCGAAAGCCATTATTGATCCAACGGGCTGCGGTGACGCTTACCGTGGCGGTTTGTTATACGGGCTTTTGAACGATTTAGATTGGGAAGTCACAGGCCGTATTGCCGGCTTGATGGGGGCGATAAAAATAGCTCATGCCGGCACACAAAACCACTCAGTAACGCTGGAAGAGATAAAAGCAGAATATACAGAGCAGTTTGGCACTACTTTTTAGGTTTCGTTGGCCTGTCCGAGAAAGAAATACGAAGAACTGAACACCCGCACTCTAAACAGACACTCGTCGCCTATATTTTTGTTAGGCGCTAGGTTTATTTTTTGTCAAAGGTATTGGACGTCTTTTTGCATACAGCGACCAACATCAGCATCAAGGGCACTTCGATTAAAACCCCGACAACTGTTGCCAGTGCAGCTCCAGAAGACAGGCCAAAAAGAATAATCGCCGTAGCAATAGCGACCTCAAAATGATTAGAAGCGCCAATCAGTGAAACGGGTGCAGCCTCTTGATACGGAAGTTTAAACCACTTGGACAACACAAAGTACCCTAAGGAAAAGATAACGACGGTTTGTATTAATAAAGGAATGGCTATCCACAGAATGGTTAAGGGGTTCGACACAATAACCTCACCTTTGAAAGAAAATAGCAGGATTAAGGTTATTAAAAGCGCAGAAATACTCACTGGCGTAAGCCAATGCAAGAACTTGTCGTTAAACCAATTCATGCCCTTAGCTTGAATGATCCATTTTCTTGAGAAATACCCCGCAACCAAGGGGAGCGCAACATAAACAGACACCGAAAGAAGCATCGTTTCCCAAGGGACGGGCATGGCGTTTACATTGAGTAATAGCCCCCCTAAGGGGCCATAGAGAAGCAACATCATAAGTGAATTGATAGCAACCATCACCAACGTTAAGCCATCGTTTCCTTTAGATAAATGTCCCCACATTAAAACCATCGCGGTGCATGGTGCAATACCAAGCAGAATCGTTCCCGCAATATAACTGCGCCACAATTCCACCTCTTCACCATTGGCCAGTATTTCTGTGCCCGGTAACAGATCTTTGAATAGGTGCCCCAAGAATAAGTAAGAGATGGCGAACATACTAAAGGGCTTAATTCCCCAATTGATAAACAAAGTCAACATCACGGGCTTAGGTGTTTTTGCCGATTTAAGCACCTGTGCAAAGTCTATTTTTACCATAATGGGGTACATCATGAAGAACAAACACACGGCAATGGGGATCGATACTTGATAAATAGAAAAATCATTAAGCGTCGTTGCCACACCGGGTGCAATTTTACCTAGAAAAATTCCACCACCGATGCAAAGCACAACCCAAACACTTAAATAGCGCTCAAAAATTGATAGGTTCTTTTCAGGTAGTTCAGTCACTTTTGCCTTTGTAAATGTTTTTCATGGGTCTAACGCCTAGCATAACAGGCGGCAAAAAGTGTTGTGAACGATAGCGAACAACGCTTTTTGTCGTCCTTATTGATGCTATTGTTAGCTTTTTTCTGATTTAATCTCAGGAAGGTTTCTCTTCCACCCTAATTTCTTTTCAACAGCCGCTATCATCATTCCTGCAATATCTTTTCCTGTTGCTGTTTCTATACCTTCCAAGCCAGGTGAGGAATTGACTTCTAATAATAATGGTCCTGATTGCGAGCGAATAATATCGACACCTGCGACTTGCAGATTTAATGTTTTGGCAGCTTTTACCGCTAAAGCTCTTTCTTCGGGCGTAATTTTAACAATACTGGCTGTTCCTCCCTGATGAATATTGGCACGAAATTCCCCCGGTGCGGCTTTCCGTTCAATTGAGGCAACAACTTTGCCATCAATCACAAAGCATCTAAGGTCTTTGCCATCCGCTTCTTTGATAAATTGTTGCACCAGCAAATTGGCTTTAAGCGATTTAAACGCATTAATGACACTTTCTGCCGCCTTTTTGGTTTCAGCCAATACAACACCTCGCCCCTGAGTACCTTCTAATAATTTTACTATCAATGGCGCACCGCCAACCATTTCAATCAGGTCATTGGTGTCAATAGGCGAGTTTGCAAAACCAGTGGTTGGAATATTGAGGCCTTTTTTTAACATTAACTGCAAAGAAAATAACTTATCGCGAGACTGGGCAATAGATGAAGATGTATTGCAGGTATGAATTCCCATGCTTTCAAATTGGCGCGCTAATGCTGTGCCATAGAAAGTGACGCTGGGGCGAATACGGGTAATCACCGCATCTAAATCGTTTAATAACCGACCACCTCGATAATGGACTTCGGGGTCTGAGGCATCCAGCTTCATGTAACATTGCTTGATGTTTAAAAACACCATTTCATGTCCGCGCTCTTCACCCGCCTCCAAAATCCGTTGGTTGCTGTAAAGCTCTTCATTACTGGCCAATAAGCCTATCTTTAGACCACTTTTGATGGTTTCTTTATTGCCGTAATAGGTTTTTAAGTCTTCGGCTGAAACCTCTCCCATCAAATGACTCTCAGACGGATCGACCATTAACTTACCATGCATGGCTTCTCGTCCTAGAAGCATTCGATAGCCCATAGAATCCCGATTAGCCAGCGTGAGTTCAATGTTCCAATTCATTTCACCCAATTGTAATAAGGAACTCACCACATAGCGAGTTTCAGCTGCGCCACTGGAACTTTTTACCACACGCTTGTCAATGACGGGTCGCTCACAGCGAATCACTGTTTTACGGTTATTTTGCAAAGGATGCACTTCAAAGCTCACCCAAGCAATCCCTTCACGACGAAAGGGTTGAATATTAAAGGCATGAATAGACGAGGTTTTTGCGCCAGAGTCTATTCTTGCCTTGATTGCAGGAATGGCGATTTCAGGAAATGCACACCATTCCTCGCTACCAATAATAATTTTTGAATTTTCCATATTAATTTTTTGATTTACCTCATAAGTAAACTTTAGCCTTTTTATTTTTATATACTTGGGTAGTCTCTAATAAGCTAACGTAGAAGCTGTGCGGCGCAAACGAAGCGCAGCGTAGTTTGCGTCCGAACGAGCGACTTGTTATGCATTGCTAACTATCCCAGTAAGAATACTATTTTTATATTCCTGAAAATGGTTTTGTCTGTACGCTCTATTTACATACATAGGGTGATAAAATGAATTTTCAGAAAATTCTTTGTGGTAAATGCTTTTAACCGCCTCAGATGATCCATTAAATATATGCATGGCGACATTGCGCAAGGTTTCATTGTCTAAAACTTCGTTGCTGAACCCAAAATATGTAGGCTTGTCATTGAAATAGTTATAGACATTATATGAAAACAATAACTCAGAGTTCTTTCCAGTTTGGGAAATGGCTTCTGTTAGATTTTTGTTTTTTATATTGAATGTGTTGAATAGCTGAATAACACCATTAAGTTCAATATTCTTACCGACGTACCACCCATTAAATATTTTCTCAACAAACCCCATTGTTGAATCAGGGGAAAAATCAAACCAGTTTTCTGACATGAAAGCTTCACTACTTCTGTACGTGGTGTAGAAACCAGAAATTATTCCGGAGATTTCTTCAGAAATACCTTCCATCGGTTCAGCACTTCCTGGGTTAGCAAGTACGGCATTACCAATTAATTCCCAGCTATCACCGAACTGTAGGAGAGTGTTTCTTCTAAAAAATATTCCATTTTCATTAAAATATTCGGCAAAAGCCTTCATACTGTAATCCATGCCTTTTTATGCCTAACTTGTTATTAACAGGAATCATAATTCCCTTTAATTTTCTGGTATAGCAAGAACAAAATTCCTATTAATATCGTAATAAAGAACAAACAGGGCGTAAATCTACGGTTTGTCGGCCAATCATAGCGCCATTTGAATTTTGTTTCCTTAGGCTTTTTTGACAAACTGCGATTTTAGTTTCATCGGCCCAATGCCGGTAATTTTACAATCAATGTCGTGGTCGCCCTCTACCAAGCGAATATTTTTAACTTTGGTGCCAACTTTTACCACGGTGGACGTGCCTTTAACTTTTAGATCTTTTATTACGCTGACGGTATCGCCATCGTGTAGGTGATTGCCGTTAGAGTCTTTTATGATTAATTTATCATTGTCAGCATTATCGGCATTTATTGACCATTCGTGAGCGCATTCAGGGCAAATGTATAGGCCGCCATCTTCGTAGGTGTATTCTGAATGGCATTGTGGGCAGTTGGGTAAATCGCTCATGTTGTGTCCTTTATAAGGGTTAGCAGGCTTCTATTATAGGTGTTTTGTTGATTAGTTAGCCGTGTATTTAATGGGCTTAAAAACTAAAATCCGTAACGGACAGAGGCGTATATATTATTGTTTTTCTTGAATTGGCCGAAGAAGGTGCTTTTTTCTTGGGCCATAAAGAAATGACCCCCGGCCTCAAGTGACCAGTGGTCATCATACTGGTAATTGATATTTGGTCTAATATAAGCATCGGCATCGGAAGGGGAATAGAACGTAAACAATGACCAAGTGATATTTTGCTGGTGTGTTAATAAACGGAGGCGGTTGGTGATCACGTGGCGGATTTCGTCTCGTTTTTCTGTAGCACCGATCTGCGCCATACTGGTTTTATAATCACGATAGTCCTGCATCCATTCAGCGTAATATTGCACACCAATGGATAAATTTTTAACCAGTTCTTGTTCATAACCCATTAACAAGCGCGCTTCGCTATTGGGTGTAAAAGGGTTGTTGCGCGCGCCCTGTTCGTATGAATCGTAATAACCTATTTCTATATTGCCGATACCGTGCCCAAGTGGGGTACGTATGCTGGCCCCTATTGAACGCATGAGCGGGTAACGATTGGTGTTGTTGAGCGGGTTAAAGCCGACGGGGTTTTTCCAGAAACCGTGATAAGCATATAAAGCCACCTCACTGGTGGCTATGTTTTTATACAGGCGAATGGATATTTCATCGGCATGTGGTTTTTTTGCGTTGACTATATGTTGATCGCCTACCAATGAATTAAGGGCTGGGTTGTAGTAAGACAGTTTTTCGCCAGTAATGCCACGATCGGCATCAAAACGTGGTGTATAAACGAGGTCTAAGTTGGTCACATTGGAAAAAAAGGAAACCTTAACTGCGTCTGATGGCGCTTTTAAGTATTCAAGGTCTCGGCCTATAAAAAAGGCTTGCCAATCTTTGGGGAATAAATCGTTAATGAAGATGAGGTCACCGGTGCCCCACGTGAGGACTTGTCGACCAAGTTTTACATCTACAAATGTGAAGGGGCTGAGCACCATATTGGCTTCTCTCAAATCAATCCAGCCTTGCCCATTGTCTAGATCAATGGCGTGTTGACTGCTAATGGTATCGGCAAGAAAATCGCCGGTTAGGTTGATTAAACTGGAGGCTATTTCTTTTTGTAAGGACAGTTGTAAACGGGCTTCATTAAGAGATGGTTGGCTTTCGTTAGGGTCATGTTGAGTTCGGGTGCCAGAACGGAAGTCGAGAAAGCCACTGAGGTTAAATGAAGGGTCACTTTTAAAAGGTGATTGATTATTTTGGCCGTTTTTTTTAGGTTCAGCCGAATCAATCCCTGAAGGTAGTGAGGGTGCTTTAAATAGGCCTTCAGGTAAGGTGGGTTTCGATGAAGCGGGTAAGCTAAGTCCTGTCGGTAAAGGGGGCGCGGCGAAAGTAACAGAGGTAAACAAGGCGGCTATAAGCAGCAACAATCTAAAACTTAGGCGCATATAGGGTTTCAGCGCAGGAATTTTCGAGGTGCTTTTCGTAAAAACCGCTCACTAAAGATAGTGTCGGGTAGGTCAATATTATATTGAACATCACTATATTCCATGAGGGTATGGGTTCGTGTTTTTAAGTTTTTCGCTGCTGATTTTGTGATCGTTGGGCGCCCTTCAATGGTTTCAACAGATAAGGCGGTATAGCTTTTGTAAAGAGTTCCTTGCTTATCATAATATTCGGTTTGTATTGGTAAGAAGGATGCCTTGTGTATATGCATAATGTATTTTGAAAATTCAACATCAGCGGCGTTGATAGGGGTGTTTTCTATAATATAGTAATTTTCATCTGTGCCAATTAATGCATGCTTATCTTCTTCTAAGTTGCGCCCAGAGACATCTTCATAAAGAAAATCAGAACCGACGAAACTGGTTCTTTTATCGGTAGCGGCAATGCGTTTTACCAAGTCTAGAGCCGGTAAATATAACCAACGATCATCATCGCCGGTTATTTTTTTATGCACCATAAAGACCATTTTATTCACGTCGGCAGGGCGATTAAAATAGACGTATAGTTTTTGTTTTCCTAAATATTCCTGGTTCTTGGTCTCATCAGACGAAGGCTCATCTCGACGAAGAATAATAAATTCGCGCGTTCTATGGCGCTGTTGTGCATCGGTAATGGTCATTTTTACTTTGGCGCGACCATCTTTACCCTGATAGTAAGCCATTTGATTTGTTCGATGAATAATTTCATCGATACTCGGCGTGGCGGCAAGAACCAGCGTGTGTGCGAGCAGGGTTGTGAAGACAAGGATGAGCTGTTTTATATTCATTGTTGGCTCCAGTACGTGATGTTAATCTGTTTTTTTGAAAAAATAGGTTAGCATCAGTGTGAGTAGAGCAGGAAGAATAAACAAAGAACTGATGCCCGCGAGTAACAAAATAGCGGCAATAAAAATACCTACGGTTTGATAAGGGACTAAGGGAGCCGCTAATAGGGGTAAGAAACCAACACCCACGACGATGGCATTACGAGAAATGGCCATAGCGGGTTCACTGAAGAGAGGTTCGATAGCGGCTTTCCAAGAGCCGTATTGTTCGACATAATCACGCGCACGGCTCAAAAAGTGAATCGCATAATCAATGGCTAAACCAATACTAAGGGAGCTTAATATCGCGACGGGCATATCATAATCTTTGCCGATTAAACCAATAATGCCATAGATAAGCCCCACGGTGACGGTGAGAGGAATCATTGATAGCAGGCCCCAAAAAAAAGACTTAAATAAGAGGGCCATCATGATAAAGACAACCAGGAAGCTGCCTGCAAATGATTTAACCATTCCCTTCACCATTTTTTCCTGCCAAACAACGTTAATATGGGTTAAGCCAAACCAGTTTGCTTTAAGTTGATAGGGTAAGGGATGTTGCTGAATATATTGAGCGACTTGGTGTTCAACATAAGACATGTCTTTATTATCACCACTTTTTAGCTGAACCCAGAGGCTGGATTGTCGAAAGTCAGGCGTGACAAAGTGCCATAAATCATCGGGTCGATGGCTGTTTTGATAAGTGATCAAGGTTTGTGCAACCGCATTTGCAGTGTTCGGAATTCTAAACTCTTCCGCCTCACCCAGTAATAATTCTCGATGCACTGTTTTGACAATGTCAGACAGGCTATTAGATTTTCCAACGACGTCCAGACTATTGATGAATTGTTGAAGGTTAGCAAGGTATTGCAGGGTTTCAGGTTGTTTGAAAATTTCACTACGTTGTTGTTCTTTGTCTAAGAAAAGTTGTGCCTGCTCCCAGGTGTCAAACTCATCATCGTTGGCCTTATCGATTTGTTTGTTAATAAGAAGGTGAAGTTGTTCAAGTAGGTTTTTTTTATTACTTTGAGAAGGTTGGATAGTTTCGCGCAAACGATTAAAAATTGGTTGGGCATTCAGATAACCATCTTGAATTGCCAATTTTTCTGCATCAGCTAAACGTTGAAGTAAGGCAGGTTTGAAATGCGCTTCTTCATCAGCTGTATCATCGACTTCAAAAGCTAAATAAGCCATATAAGTGCCTCCAAAATGGCTATTTAAGACATCATCAGAAACACGAATAGGGTGGGATTTATCAAACCATTTGATGGGGTTATCGTTCACATTAATTTGTAGAATGCCGTAGAACGATATTACGATAGTGGTTAAGCTGAATAAAGCAATAAGCAAAGAGTGTTGGTAAGTGAAACGACCAGTTTTTTTTAGTAACCGTGCCATTGGTGTGTTGTATTGTGCCGAGCTGTCTCCTGTTTTTTTCATGAAAACAGCGAGCTTATGTTCAGGAATACAGATAATAAAAGCAGGAATAAAGGTTACCGTCCAGATCCAGGCAAAAAATACCCCCAAAGTAATATAGATACCAAAGGTTTGCACGGGTGGGATGGGCGTTAAGGCTAAAGAAGCAAAACCGGCCATTGTCGTTAGTGTGGTAATCAGCATGGGTTTATATAACTCACCCATAACATGAATAAGGGTTTTGCGTTTGTCTTGTAGTTGGGCGTAGCGATCAAAAAAGTCAGACAAAATATGAATGGCATCAAGAATCGCAATGGGCATGATGAAAATGGGAATCATCGAGCTCATGATGTGAATAGTATTGCCAGTAATAACGAGCAAACTCATGGTGGACAGTGCGCAGACTACGGCAACAATCATGGGCGAGGTAATAAAAATTAATCGTTTAAAAAACCACCAAAGAAGTAAAAATATCACCAACATTGCTAAGGGGGCAGAAATGGCCATCTGCTTAAACATTTCAACCCCGAAGGTATCTTCGGCCACGGGCAGCCCTGTGATGTAATAGTTTTCTTCTGTATCGCCAAACTCAGCAACTTTAGCCAAGAGTTGCTGGCTGATTTGGTGGCTTAAATGTTTATCGGTTAAAGGTAGGTATAAGGCGATTGCTTTACCATCATCGCTAATTAAGGTGCCATTTAAAAAAGGGATGTTTTTTGCGCGATCACGAACCGCAATGGCTTCGGCCTCTGATGAAGGCGGCGACGACATCAACCAGCTAAAGTTGATACTACCAAGCCCGCCTTGCTCAATATTGTCAACGGTGGAAGGGGCGATAAGATCAGCTGAAATAACGCCTGCAGTTTTTCCAGGGTGCTCTTTATCTGGCCAGTTTAAGCCGAGTGCAAATTGAGTGAGTTGGTCTATATTGTGTAAGGATTGAGTATTAAAAACGCCTTGTTGGTGTTGATCATTGGTAATACCAACGACGACGATATCGCTCAGACCAAATTCACTTTTCTTTTGATGGTTAAAGATCCGTGCTGGTTCGTCATTGGACAGCATATTTTCAGGATCAGTATCAATCTTGAGTGCAGGTAAAAAGGAAAATTGCTTAGGGAGAACGTTGGGCAGTGTGGCAGCGCTGACTAGCAAGAGTGTAACCATGACCATGAGACAGGTGATCAATCTTGGGTGATTGATTGAAAATAAGACCAACGGATTAACAGCGTTGTTTTTTAACTCTTTAGACATTGTGAGTGGACTTATTTGAGAAACACCCTTGTGTATATTAATTAGGTCTTAATATATACCAAATAATTATTAATATCGCGAGTTTAATGTAGTGGAGGTGTTTTTTAGTCCGAACAGGATGAAGGTGTTAATAATTTATCGTCTTGAAGGAAAGAAGCACTTTGCTATCAAAGATAGTCTGAAGTTTATTGACTGTACTTTGGCGCTATTCAGGCAAACTTCTACGGAGCTTTTTTAACTGGCCACGTCGAGATTTATGATCCAAACGCTTTTTCTTTGCGCTTTTACTTGGTTGGGTTGCCCGTCGGGTTTTTTTGATAAGGGTTGCGCTTTTTATTAGATTGCTTAAGCGTTCCAATGCGTCCGCACGGTTTTTTTCTTGCGTGCGGTACTGCTGAGCCTTAACGATAATAACGCCTTCTTTATTGAGGCGTTGATCTTTTCGATGCAATAAGCGTCGCTTAATAAAATCAGGCAGTGACGAGGCGCTAACATCAAAACGTAAATGAATAGCGGATGACACTTTGTTTACATTTTGCCCGCCTGCGCCTTGGGCACGAATGGCAGTAAGTTCTATGTCATCATCGGGAATGCTGATAGTTGAATTGATACGGAGCATGTCGCTTAATTTTGTTCTGCTTCCATATCAGTGAAGATAGGTTTGGCTAAGAGAAGAAAAAAGGCGGCGGAAAGGACGGATGAGGCGAAGATCATACACATCACCATGATTTGATAGCGGACGGCGATGAGCGGTGAAACACCGGATAATATTTGACCTGTCATCATGCCGGGTAAGGAGACCAGCCCAACGGCAAACATAGAATTGATGATGGGTATTAGAGAGGCCTGTAGGGCAATATGGCGCGCATCAATATAGCTTACCTGTCGCTGTATTTCGGCAGACATTCTTTCTGCCGCAAGGCTGACACTGTTCATGGCGTTGGCGAAAACCATACCGGCTAATGGAATGATTAATTGCGGCCAGTACCAAGGATCTAGTGTTAATACGCCTTGGGTAATAATGAACAGGGTAAATCCACCGCCTGCTGAGATGGAGAGCAAGGCATGCCGATATAACGTCCGGCGTTTAGTGGGCATGGTGCCAAGTGCAATCCAGCTGGAAGCAAACACCATAATGGCCAAAACGCCAATAACAATGGCTGAATGATTAGATTCAAAAATAAAACTTAACAAATAGCCAACGAGGAGGAGCTGAATCAGCATTCTCGCCAGGGCATACAGGGCGTTGCTTGAGTTTAACGACCACTTAAATAATATAAATAAAGCGAGCGCTACGGGAATAAACGAAACTGACAGATTAAGTAAAGGGATGTTTTGTATACTTTGTTCCATAAAGTGCCGTTTCCGCGTTGTTATGTTGGACTATTCAGTGCGCTTTTGGGATTGGCGTTTGTTTCGTTCGTTTTGTTTTGTCGTAAATAAAATCAGTTCATTTTCTGCCCATGCAGTTGCTTCGGCTTCTGTTTTAAAACCGCCTAGAGTTTTTGAGACAATGGTTTTTTTTGCACTAGCACGGCGAAGAATATCCGCACGCCAACCGTCTTTTTCTTGAATGGTGAGGGAACTGTATTTTTTTCGTTGAGTCATGATGTTATAGCCGTTAATGAACGTTAGGAGTCTTGTGTCACAAGACGGATGCCGTCTTTGGAAATGGTAATGATTCGCTGCTTATATAAAGCACCAATGGTTTTTTTAAAGGCGCCTTTGCTCATGCCAAATGTATCCGCGATGATATCAGGGTCTGATTTGTCATGAAGGGGCGCGAAGCCATGATTTTTGTCTAGATAGTTCAGGATAATTTTGCTGTATTTATCACGCGTTTCTTGCCCTCCCTGAAGGCTCAGGTCTATTTTACCATCGGGACGAATATGCTTAATAAAGCCTTTTTTTGATTGCCCAAAGCTGAGTTTTTGGAACACCTCAGTTTTATACAATAAGCCCCAATGGCGGTTATTGATAATGGCTTTGTAGCCTAGGTCAGTACTGTTGGCGATTATTAAGTCCACTTTTTGATGAGGCTTTAAATCGTGCGGCTTTTCATCATCGAGAAATTTGTCGATTTTTGATGAAGCGACAAGGCGACCATCATTCTTATCGAGGTACAGGTAGACCAAATAAGATTTTCCCACCTCCATCGGGCGGTGCTGCTCAGCAAATGGTACGAGAATGTCTTTTTCTAACCCCCAGTCTAAAAAAGCGCCAACATGTGTTCGGGCCACTGCTTTTAGGTACGCAAATTCGCCGACCTCGGCTTTTGGTTTTTTTGTTGTAGCAATGGGGCGGTCTTCTGAATCAAGGTAAACAAAAACATAAATGAGTGAGCCCACAGCCAGATCTTTAGGGGCTTGTTTGCTTGGAAGCAGTATTTCACCCAGTTCTTTGGCATCTAAATAAAAGCCAAAGTCGAGTGACTTGATCACTTCCAGTTGATGTGTTTTACCCAACGTAACCATGATGTGTTCCTAATGTGCGGTGTGGGAAAGAATTATACAGGTCACAGGCTCTTGAGATGAGAAAACAAGTTAGGTAGAAACGTTAGGTGATTTGGTTAATTACTGATTATCCCAATAACGTTGCATTTCGTAATATAAAAAGGAGGCTGTCCAAGTGATTAAAACCAGTCCCGTTAATGATTCGAGACCGGTTAAGTGGCGTAAATCACCAATGGGTTGAATGTCTCCAAACCCCAGCGTTGTAAACGTTGTGAACGATAAGTAGGTGCAATCCAGTAAGCTGCCATCAAAGTTTCCTTCCAAATGCCCCCAGCCTTCAGCATGGTGCATGAAATAATACGCTAAAGCGAACACCCAAATTTCCACAGCATGGGCGATAAGCGCCGTAAAGACGCCAAAAAGAATCCTTAAGCGGTGCTTAAGTGTCATGGTAGAAATATACCGAGAGATACGGTATAAAAATTCGTAATGAATAATGACGGCAAGGGCAATGACAAAGGCGTTTAAAGCAAATGTTTGGAACATCTATATTAATGTATTTTTATTAGGGTAAATGTGTGTTGGGTGCCCATGGTGTTCGGTTTTTGATGGAGAGCCGAAACCTAAAATTTCGCGGGCTTAAATTAGTAATTCATCAGCTGGTTAGTCTGACGCTTAAACAGCCAGTAAAATTAAATAGCAATCGCGGCCAAGTAGCGGAGATTTGGAGGGGAAGCTAATAAGCTGGCAATTTTTTCAATATCGCCGCGTTCGGTTCGCCAGGCCATGTAGTTTTCATAATCGCTTCGCTGGTTCCATTTTTCTAGGATGACAATATTATGTAAGTTGTCTTCGTTGCTGGTTACTGTAATATTTTGGCACCCCTTGTAAGCACGCGTATCGGGGAGTATTGAAGAAAAAAAACTGAGGAGTTCTGCTCTGTTTTCGGGGTTTACGTGTAAATCTAAAATAATATCAACAGACATAGTCGTTTCCTTTTTAATGATTCACTGGCAAGGAAATTCAGTATAGGCCGATCATTTAAAGAGCGCAATGACGGCAAATTCCTGCTTGATCAGGTTAAGGTGAGGGTGTTATCAGCATGTGGTGCTTAATGCTTAATGCTTAATGTTCAGTTTCCAACAATAGTGTATTTTTGGGTGACGTTCAAAATCTTTTGGCAAGGTCTCGCGGCTGATATTTTGCACGGCTAATCCTGTAAGAGATGCCTCGTTTAACTGGAATTTACGGAAGTTAGTTGAAAATATCAGCGTGCCTTTTTTTGTTAGTAACTGGGCAGATTTATTAATCAGTTCAACATGGTCACGTTGAATATCAAACACATTATCCATCCGCTTAGAATTAGAAAAAGTGGGTGGGTCAATAAAGATTAGTTCGTACTTTTTCTGTTCCTCAATGGCCTTGTTTAGCCATTCCATGCAATTGGCCCTAACGAGTTGGTGCTTATCCAAATTTAGATTGTTCAGTTCAAAATTATTTTTTGCCCAATCTAAATAGGTTTTAGACATATCCACGGTTGTGGAGGTGGTTGCGCCACCGAGTGCCGCATGAACCGTGGCAGAGCCGGTATAGGCAAATAAGTTTAAAAACTGTTTACCGCCTGCATTTTCACCAATCCATTGACGTATGGGGCGATGGTCTAAGAATAAACCGGTATCAAGATAATCTTTAAAATTGACAAGTAATTTTGCCTTGCCTTCTTGAACGTCATGAAATCCCCCATCGGTGCCTTGTTTTTCGTATTGCGTGCTCCCTTTTTGGCGACGTCGAATTTTAAGTGATAATTGATTGGACGGAACACCGAAAACATCGGGCATAACAGCCAAGGCATCACGTAAACGTTGAATAGATTTTGCGTCATCGACGGTTTTAGGGGCCTCGTATTCTTGCACATGCACCCACTTCTTTTCGCCATTATAAATATCAATGGCGAGTGCATACTCGGGTAAATCGGCATCGTAAATACGGTAGCAATGAATGTTATTTTTCTTTACCCAAGACGTGAGTTTTTTGATGTTTTTACGCAGGCGGTTTGCCAGCATAGTTGCCCCTTCAGTCCATTCTCCAGGGGTAGGGAGTAAGGCCTTTTTCAGATGATCACCGATGTGTTGTTGTTCACGAGCGTGTTGGCCTTCAAAATATCGTTCTGGTGTCACCGAAAAGTTAAAGATTTTACAGGGAATGGCGCCATTAAAGAGTTGGTAAGATTTGTGCGATTTTAATGAAACATGAAATGCCAGATCGTTATTACCTGTAAACACAGAGGCTTGCCAACCGTTAAAACGGGCTTTGAGTATACTGCCAATTTCCTGATAGAGTGGCTCCAGTTGCTTTATTTCGCCGAGTCGTTCACCGTAAGGCGGGTTGACGATAAATAATCCGGCTTTCCATGATTCATCAGCCTCTATTTTAGATAAAGGTAAACTAACGGCTTTAACGTGTTCAGACAGATGAGCCGCTTTAATATTGGCTTTGGCAATACCCGCGTGTTTGATGCTAATATCCGAGCCCATGATGGGCGGGATTTTACTCAAGCCTTTTTCTCGACGATATTCGGCTTCTTTAATCAGCCGTTGCCAAATAGCAGGGTTAAATGGCTTCCAGGCAAAAAAGCCGTAATACTCGCGCAGTAACCCGGGCGCTATGTCGCCGGCGATCATGGCGGCTTCTGTTAATAGGGTGCCTGAACCGCACATGGGATCGTATAAAGCGCCGCCTTCGGCAGCGATTTTAGGCCAACCAGCACGAATTAAAATGGCCGCAGCCAAGTTTTCTTTTAACGGTGCTTCAACCGACTCGGTTCGGTAATGACGACGGTGCAGGCTGTCACCTGACAAGTCCAGACTCAGTGTCACTTTGTTCTCATTAACATAGGCGTTTATGCGAATATCCGGTTGTTCGCGCTGGACATTGGGTCGGTCACCAGAAATTTCTTTAAATTGGTCAACGATGGCATCTTTGATCACTTGTTCGGCATAACGTGAGTGGTTAATTTTCGACTGCCGAATAGATGCATCAATGGCAAATGTTTTAGACACATCAAAATGTTCTGACCAGTTTATTTTTAAACTGCCTGCGTAAAGCTGATCAGACGTTTGAGCCGTGAAATGAGTCAACGGCATTAGAATCCGGTTGGCCAAGCGAGACCACAGGCAAGCACGTAAGGCCATTTCTATCTCTCCTTCAAAATAAACACCGCCGGCAGCGGGTTTTATTTGCTTGGCACCGATTTGCTCCAGTTCATTGGCAAGAATGAGCTCCATGCCTTTGGCAGTTGTTGCAAAATAGCGGGCTGGTGAGGGCATGGGGGTTCCTTATGGCTTGTGGTGCAATAATGGGTTTATAGAGAGCGTATAGGGCTATTCTAAGCGTTTTTGCGGTAAGGTAAAGGACGCGATGATGGGCATATGGTCGGATAAAGTCAGCGCTTTGTTTTGTTCTACAAATGTCTCATGTGCAGATAATTGGGGGCTATAAAAATAGTAATCAATGGTTCGGTCGGGCTGTTTGACGGGGGAACCATTTGGAGAATAGGTATACCAATTTTCTCTCTCTTCAGAATGAACCGAACTTAGCTTGGGTATGGCGGGATACTGTTGATAAAGTGTTTCGATGGCGGAGTGTTCTTCATGGAAGTGGCGCTGTTCCTCGTTAAGAAGAGAATAGGTGTTTGGCGGCAATAAATTGAAGTCACCCGCGATGATCCAGGGTGTTTGTGCTTTATTCAGAGCGTGTAATCGTTGGTCAATTTGATTTATCTGTTTTTTGAGTGTGTTGGTTCCTTTGGAAAAAGCAGATAAATGGGTAGTTAAAACGGCCAATTCGCCGCCAGTGTCAATAGGCAGGCGCACGTCGAGGAGGGCGCGTTTAAAGTTGAACAACTGCGTAATGGGGTTCTGCGGAATTAAGCTCAGTTGAAGGCGTGTAGCCGATGACATATTGTATTTGGAAATAACGCTCAGTTTAGTGCCTACTGATCCCATAATGCGTGGGTGCGGAACATAAGTGGCTTTCCAATAAAAGCTGCTGGTATGGCAAAGGTAATCGCTAGGCAGTAAGGCAAGCAATTGCTTGAGCTGATCTTTTTTGTCAGTTCGTTTTGCGCCATCATCAATTTCTTGTAGCAGTATGATATCGGGGTTTTGCTGGTTTATCAGTGAGGCGATGCCTTGAACCGTTGCATTGATGTCATCACTTGAGGGTCGATTGTCGGGCCCTGCGTTATTTGGCAAATCGTAGAAAAAAACGTAGTTCTTTCCAGCCATGTATTGCACATTTTGGTTATATATTTTTAGAGTTTGGCCACTCGTCAAATTGGGTGCATCTGGCGAGCAGCTGATGTTTTCGGGTTGAATGTCGGCAGGGTGGAAGGTGCTGAGCCAAATAATAATAAACGTCGCGACCAGCAATAAACCGATGGGAAATAAAAATCGAAAAAAATGACGATTCATGGCAATAGCTGTCTGCTAGAGAGGCCTCTCCGTTAACTGTAGCGGGTTATTTTAATTTGATAGCAATGCTATCAATATGGTTGTGGCGCAACCGATTTTGAATTTTATCAACCATTCTAAATGAGGTATAAGGGCCGGATTTCACACGGTGCCAAATGCTACCGTTTTGATCGACTTTTTGTACGACCGATTCGATACCTAATAAGGCTAAACGGGCTTTCAGCGTGTCGGCTTGACTGGCTTTTCTAAACGAACCCACTTGAATAATAAAGGTGCCCGCTTTGCTTTTTCCTGTGCCTTCTAGGCGTCGCCGCTCTTCAATTTCATGTTCTGGAATAACAATTTCCATGTCAGGCAATATTTGATAAAAATCGAATCGAGGTTTGTCGTCTTCTATCGGCTTGATGGGGGCTTGCGTAGGTTTTTTAACATCACGCGTTTCATGTTGAACGTTAGGTGATTGGATGCTGGCTGTTGGTTTGCTCGTGGTGTCTTTTAGGTCAGACAGAAACATCGCGAAGCCGCCGATAAGCAGGCCGGTGATCAACCACCAATAACCCGGGATATTGTTTTTTGTTTGTCGAGTTTTATGGTTGTTAACTCGATGTTTGTAGTCTCTTGGCATTACATGGACTCCGGAGCATTAACGCCCAATAGCTTCAAGCCATTGGATAAGACTTGTTTTGTCGCATTGATAAGCGTGAGCCGGGCTTGCATTAATTCAACATCATCAATAATGAACTTATGCGAGTTATAATAACTGTGAAAGTGTGTGGCGAGTTCGCGCAGGTAATGATTTAGCTGGTGCGGTTCGTATTGCAGGGCGGCTTGGGTTAGTTTTTCTGGGTAACGATTTAAGGTATCAACTAGATTAATCTCGTGAGTCGCGGTTAATTTTTCTAAATGATTTAAACCATCCGTTGAGTTATACGCTAAGCCTTTTTCAGCGAGCAAACGCATGACACTGCAGACGCGTGCATGGGCATATTGTACGTAAAATAATGGGTTCTCATTTGATTGCGAGGTGGCTAAATTGAGATCAAAGTCCATATGTTGTTCGGCTTTCCGCATTACATAAAAATAACGCGCGGCATCAGATCCAATTTCATCTCGTAATTCTCTTAAAGTGACGAATTGACCTGAGCGTGTGGACATTTGCATTTTCTCGCCGTTTTTATAGAGCACGGCAAATTGGACGAGCAATACTTTCAGGCGTTCGGGGTCTGCTCCCATGGCTTGCAAAGCCGCTTTAACACGCGGCACATACCCGTGATGATCTGAACCCCAGATATCAATAATATCGTAACCGCGTTCTAGCGTGTGTAAGTGGTAAGCAATATCGGAGGCGAAATAGGTGGTTAACCCATTCTCACGAATGACGACTCGGTCCTTCTCATCACCAAATTCGGTTGATTTAAACCACCAGGCGCCTTCTTTTTGGTACATGTAGCCCGAGGCTTTCAGTTTTTCAATGGCGTTATCAATGGCACCTTTGTCCATCAATGAACGCTCAGAAAACCAGTCGTCGTATTGGACGCCAAAGCCTTCAAGGTCTAAGCGAATATCATCTAAAATGGCTGTGAGTGCGGTGTCGAAAATTGTGCGGTAATTATTTTCGCCTAGCAGAGTTTTAGCGCGAGAAATCAGGGCGTCAATATGTTGTTCTTTATCGCCGCCTGCCGGCTCGTCAGCTGTGATGTTATGAAAAACATCACGAGCCGGTGCAATAAATTGGTCACTATGGGAATCTTTAAGGGTCGTTGCTATGTCAGACACATAAGCACCCTTGTAACCGTTACTTGGAAACGTCATTGTTTCGCCACAAGCTTCTAGATAACGTAGCCAAACGCTGGTGGCTAAAATATCCATTTGACGGCCTGCATCGTTAACATAATATTCACGGTGCACGGTGTAACCGATAGCACTTAATAAGTTAGAAACCGTTGCGCCATAAGCCGCTCCTCGGCCATGCCCGACATGAAGTGGTCCGGTCGGGTTGGCAGAAACGAATTCAACCTGCACTTTTTTTCCATCGGCTATATTGGAGGTGCCAAAACGCTCGCCTTGCTCAAGAATATCCCGAATAACAGCGTGTTGACTTAAAGGGTTAATGAAAAAGTTAATGAACCCGGGGCCGGCAATATCAACCCTCGAGATATCATTATCAGAAGGCAAATGATCGATAATGGATTGTGCGATTTCACGCGGGTTTTTCTTCGCAGGCTTTGCTAACATCATTGCCAGATTACTGGCGTAATCCCCGTGAGAGGGGTCCCGCGTATGCTCGATTTTAATAACAGGGTTCAAATCTGCAGGTAATGCGCCTTCGCTCTGAAGCGATTCAATGGCTTGCTGAAGCAAAGAGGCCAAACGTGTTTTCATATTAAATTTAAATCGTTGATTGATGCGCTGAATAGCGGTTAGGCACTGAATGCCAGTACCGGAGTGTATTATCGCCTGTGGGCTAAAACTTGCAAGTCTAAACGCGGTTAAAAAATGTCGATGGGGTCCACATCGATCGACCAGCGAACTTGGCGTGAGGACTTAATTTTTTCGAGTTCGGGTAAAAGAATTTTTAAAAATTGATGCCGTGCTTTACGCTGAGGGGATTCGATGAGCAATTGGTAGCGAAAACGTCCGGCTCTTTTAAGCATGGGGGCAGGAACAGGACCTAAAATTTGGATGGACGTTAATGGAATGTTGCTGATTAGATGACCCACATCGGTTAGAAAATTTAGAACGGCTTGCTCTTTGACAGCGTTAACGCGTAATAAAGCATGGTAGTGGTATGGTGGAAGTTGAGCTTGCTGTCGTTCAGCAAGAGCGTCTTTTGCAAAACGTGCGTAGCCGTGTTCAATTAAAGTATTCAGTAAAGGGTGTTCGGGTTGGTGTGTCTGAATCAAGACGCGCCCCGGTTTTTCTTCTCGCCCTGCGCGCCCGGCAACTTGTGTAATAAGTTGAGCCATGCGTTCACTGGCTCTAAAATCACAACTAAATAATCCGGCATCAATATCAACGATGCCAACTAAGGTGACATTTGGAAAATGATGCCCTTTGGCGAGCATTTGTGTGCCGACTAAAATTTGACCGCCTCCTTGGCGCACCTGATTAATAAGCGATTGCATCGCGTCTTTTTGTCGTGTGCTATCGCGGTCTATTCGCGTGATAGGTGTGTCGGGGAAATGTGAGTTAAGTGTTTCCTCAACGCGCTCGGTCCCTAAGCCTAACGGAAAAAGTTCTGCCTCTTGGCAAGAGGGGCAAGTGCTTGGAATGCTGTGTTCGGTCCCGCAGTGATGGCATTTGAGTAAATGGGCCTCTGTATGGATGACTGACCGCGAGTCGCAACGACGACACTCACCGACCCAACCACAACGATGGCACATCAAAACAGGGGCAAACCCTCGGCGATTAACGAATAGTATCACTTGTTCGTTACGTTCAAGGGTTTTTTTAATCGCGTTGAGGAGTGATGGACTTAGATGGTTGTCCAAAGTTTGATGGCGACAGTCGAGCAAGCGGATGACCGGCGGGGAAGCCCCAGCTGTACGTTTAGTTAGGACTAGATGTGTGAACTGGTTTTGTTGAACGTTGTGAAGGCTTTCCAATGAAGGGGTGGCTGAGCCCAAGACAATTGGAATGTTGTAATCTCTTGCACGCATTATGGCTACGTTGCGAGCGGAATATCGAAACCCTTCTTGTTGCTTAAATGAAGGGTCATGTTCTTCATCCATAATAATCATGCCGGGTGCACTCATGGGTGTAAAAACGGCTGAACGTGTCCCCAGCAGAATATTGGCAAGGCCTTTTTTAATTCTAAGCCAGGCTTGCGAGCGTTGTGAATCATTAAGCCCCGAATGGGAAACGACCATTTGCGTGGCAAGGCGTTTTCTAAATCGTTCAGCCAATTGTGGAGTCAGTGTGATTTCAGGTAATAAAATTAATACTTGTTTGTCATTATTGATAACCTGTTGAATGAGTTGCAGATAAACCTCTGTTTTTCCACTGCCGGTTACGCCGTCCAATAAAAAAACCTGAAAAGCCTGTTGTTTTTTGCTAATGGCCTTAATGGCCGCTTGTTGTTCTGAATTCGGACTAAATAAAGGGGGTTCAGGGTGAGACAGTGTGGAGGCGTCTTCATGTTGGACATTGACCCAGCCTTTCTTAATCATGCTGTTAATGGGGGATCGCCAGTCCCAATTCAGCGTAGCGAAGACGTGCCGGTCAACAGGATTTGCTGTGGACTTTAGCTGTTGCCACAGTGCCCTTTGCCTAGGCGAGCGATTGAAGCATGTCTCATCTAACGCATGCCCCGATTGGGATAAACTGTAGAGCGTCGCAAGTTTTATCGTGGGTTCTTTGCCTGAACGCAATTGCTTTGGCAGAGCCTGAGCAAATACTTCACCAATAGGGCTGTGATAATAATTGGCAGCCCATTGGTAAAGCTTTAGGTCTTCAGGAGATAGCAGGGGTTCTGCATCGAGCAATTTTGAAATGGGTTTGAGCTGTGTCTTACCGATGTCGGTTGATGAAGAGACATTAAGAATTACACCAATTTTTTGACGTCGCCCAAAAGAAACAGAGACACGCTGGCCAGCTTGATAATCAGAGCGTGGCGAATTGTTTATCGGCAGGTAGTCGAAAATACGATGAAGCGGTGTATCGACAGCAATATTCAGGTAAAAATTGGACATTAAAAGAAGTGTTAAATATTTTTGATCAGTTAGCCTGAAAACATTGAAAAAATCTACAATGAATCGCTAACTTAATGAGTTAGAAGTGGTTTTTAATTTATCCACATTTTCTGTGGATAACTTTGTGGATGATCTATTCATAAAGCCCCTCAGCGCTTATTCCAACAGGCCTGACATCAGATTGTAACAAAATAAACCATTGTTTTTAAATCCTTTAAAAACAATAAGTTAAAAAAATCAAGCATTGTTTTTGTTATTGATAATAATAATATTACAGTAAATAAATTCTAACTTTTTCCTTGTGAATAAGAAGCCTTTCTGTATAAGGTTTTATGCCGTAAATAGTGCAAAAATCAGTAAATTTTAAATTAAAAAAAATCAAGCAGTCCAAATATTATTTTGTGGATAAGCTTTGCATTTTTGCAGAGTAAGGAGTGCTTATTAATGTGACTCAAGGTGTTTTAATGGCTCTTGTGTTATCGAATAAGGTAGGCCAGAATTGAAGCTTCAGAAAGTAACATATTAATGTTTTACAGGCGGGTATAAATCCAATTTTTACTTGAAAGATAGTACAGGCTATCAAGGTCTAATATTGCAACAGAAACGTAAACAACTGGAATATGAACGGTTAGTGCTGGTGTATAGCGATGAGATATTCCGTTACGCGTTATGGTTGTGCCGAGAAAAGGAAATGGCTGAAGACTTAGTGCAAGAAGCCTGTATGCGAGCTTGGAAATCATTAGACAAGTTGCGCGATACCTCATCAAGCAAAGCTTGGTTGATGACCATATTGCGTAATGAGCATGCTCGGCAATATACTCGATACCGGCCTGATATGGTTGATTTGGATTTGGATATGTTAAGTTTAAGAGACACAGACAATGATACCAGCCCCGATGCTTTTGCTTTAAAACAAGCGTTGAATGAGTTGGCAGATGAATATAAAGAACCGCTTCTTCTTCAGGTGATTGCAGGCTTGAGTTGTGAAGAAATAGCCTCGGTATGCAATATTTCCAAAAGTGCGACGATGACACGTTTGTTTCGTGCAAAGCAAAAATTAAGAGACGTGTTAAGACCCGAGGATGATCTGGAGGGTGAAAAGTGACATGTGAAGATTTTAAATTTAGCTACTCAGCAGCCCCTAAAGAAATTGGAGATGAGGCCCGTGAACACCTGGCGAATTGCCGTGAATGCCAATTGTTCGTTAAACGGCAAGACACGTTTGAACAGCAATTAGCCGGAGTGATCAATTGCGAGGTGCCTGAAGGTTTTAGACACTCATTGAGAAACCAAATGGCTGGAGGTAGGCCTAAATTCTGGCGTTATCCAAAAGCCTCAGTTGCTTTGGCGGCTTCCTTGTTGATGGCTGTGGGTCTTGTGATGATCAATGTACCTCAGGGTGACTACCAAGCGCTACCCATTGATCAACTGGTACTAGAGCATTTTGAGCACGATGGGCTGTCTTCGATGCAAGCTTCGCATCAACTGACGCCACTCGCTCTGGCAAAGGTGAGCAAAGAATTTGGCATAAAAATCAATTTAGCGGACTATATAAGTTTTGCAGAAAAATGTCCTATTGGTGATAGCCATGGTTTGCACATGGTGTATCAATACAATAAGCAACCTGTGACAGTGATTTATATGCCCGAAATCAATTTGGGTGAAACCTTACCTTTTGAGTACGCCGGCCTACATGGCTGGGCTAAACCGTTGAAAAAGGGCTCAATCGCTGTTTTAGGTGGCTCAACAATCGTACTGCCTGAAGAAAATTTTACTGATCAAGTCATTGAATGACTTTAGCTTTCCGTTCTGGAGTGATTCCTAGCCAGTACTAAATAAAAGGCAGGGACAACAAAGAGGGTAAACAAGGTGCCTATGCCAAGCCCTGTGGCGATGACTAAACCAATATCAAACCGGCTGACTGCCCCTGGCCCTGATGCAAATAATAAAGGGACCATGGCGACGATCATCGATGTGGTTGTCATTAAGATGGGCCTTAAACGAACAGTGGCGGCTTTTTCTACAGCGTCTCGCATAGACAATTTTTCAGTTATTTGCAGCTGGTTAGCAAACTCAACGATTAAAATGCCATTTTTTGCGATCAGCCCGATTAAAGTGATCAGCCCAACTTGGGTATAGATATTCATCGTTGCCGCGCCCAACATTATAAAAGCCATTGCACTGGCCAATGATAGAGGAACGGAGATCAAAATAATCAGTGGGTCACGCCAGCTTTCAAATTGCGCCGCAAGAACTAAGTAGATGACCAATAATGACATGAAAAAGGTAAGAATCAGTGCGCTACCTTGCTGCTTGTACTGGCGAGAACTGCCTGTGTAATCCCATTTAAAGCCTCTTGGAAATATTCGCTGAGCTTCTTCTTCAAGAAAACTTAAGCCTTCACCCATGGTAACGCCAGGGCGTAGTAGGCCTTCGATGGTCAGGCTGTTTAATTGTTGAAACTGGGTTCGTTTGCTGGGTTCAACCTGGTTAGAAATGCTGACGACGGCGCTTAAAGGGACTTGTTTTCCTGAAGCAGTGCGTAAGTAAATGTCGTTAAGTTTTTCTATATCAGATCGACTGATATCGGCAACCTGAGGAATGATTTTGTAGCTACGACCTTGCATGCTAAAGCGATTCACATAGCCTTCGCTAAAGTAGCCTGACAGATTTCGGCCTATTTCTTCCATGGTAATGCCCAAGTCAGCGGCTCGATCTTTATCAATAATTAAGTTCGACTTCGGGCGGTTAAATTCAATGCTTTTCTGCAAAAAAATAAATTTTCCACTTTGCATCGCTGACCCAATAAGCTCGCTTGCCGTATCGCTTAGTTGACTGTAATCAGCATCAGAAATAACAACAAATTGAACGGGAAGTCCGCCACCAGCGCCTGGTAAGCCGGGCCGTTGCACGACAGCAGTTCTGATGCCGGTAATGCCCGCTACCTTTTGTTGCAGTTCAGGCTGCACTTCCATTTGAGTGCGGTCACGCATGGATTGGTCGCTCATTTTAAAACCGCCTAATACCCGGTTGGTGTCGCCACCTAAGCCCAGCAAAATGAAACTATGGTCATATTCTGTTATGCTTTCAAAGATGGTTTGCAATTTCTGAGCTTGTTGTTTTATAAAATCTACCGTGGCTGTTTGAGGGCCTGTTCCAATTGCAATAAGGAAGTTTCTATCTTCAGTGGGGGCAAGTTCTTTTTTCGAGAGCGAATACATGGGGTATAAGCTCAATAGAATAACGATCGCAAAGGCAATAGGGATCGAGGGTGTCGATAGAAGGGGGTGTAATGTTTTCCTGTATTTGGTCGCTAGGCCTTCAAAAAAGTGTTCTGCATATTTCTCAAAACGACCGGCTTCTTCAGAGCTTTTTAATATTCGAGCACTGAGCATGGGGGCCAAAGTCAGTGCAACGATACCCGAAATGAGAACGCCAGCAGCAAGGGAAAAAGCAAACTCAGTAAATAAGGTGCCGACCAGCCCATCCATAAAACCGATGGGGAAATAGACGGCGATAAGGGTTGTCGTCATCGCAATAATGGGCAGACTTAATTCTTTAGCGCCATCTATGGCTGCTTGAATGCGTGATTTACCCATGTCGATATGTCGGTGTATATTTTCCACCATCACAATGGCATCGTCTACAACGAGACCAATCGCGAGGATCATAGCCAGTAGCGTTAAAAGGTTTAATGAAAAACCCAGTAACAACATAATAAATGACGCACCAACCAAGGATAAAGGTACGGTAATGGCTGGAATAACGGCTGCACGCACAGAACCGAGAGAGAGAAAAATCACGACAATCACAATGCTCAGCGCTTCCAGTAAGGTCATCCCGACTTCGTTGATGGAGTCATCGATGAATTTACTGGCGTCGTACGGCATATAAAAATTCAGCCCTTCCGGTAGCGAAGATTTGATCTCTTGAACGGCAACTTGGACTCGTTGTGCTACTTTTAGAGGGTTTGAACCGGGCGATTGGTCAATCGCGATAAAGACCGCAGGTTTGCCACTGTAAAGGTTTTCACTGTCGTAGCCTTCTGCGCCAAGCTCAATATCAGCGACATCCGATAGGCGTATTAAGGCACCGTTTTGTTTGCCAACAACCAGTTTTAAGAAATCTTCTTCTTTGGCAACATCAGTGGTGGCGCCTAAGTCAATACTGACTCTTGGACCTTTTGTTTGGCCGACGCTTGAGAGGTAATTGTTTTGACGTAAGACTTGCGTAATGTCGTTCGCAGTAATTCCTAAGGCAGCCATTCTTTTGGGTTTTAACCAAATTCGCATAGCATAAACGCTGTTGCCTAACAGTTGAGCTTGGCCGACACCTTCAATGGATTGCAATTTTGGCTGAACGACACGTAACAGATAATCAGCTATCTGGATGTCTTTCATGGTCTCACTAAAAAATGAGAGATAAATTAATGAGGTCGTGGAGCCGGTTTTAGAGGTGATGACAGGATCTAACGCTTCTTGAGGCAGAACACTGCGTTGGCTGGCCACTTTAGCTTGAATCTCTGCAATGGCATCATTGGCGTCGTAATTGAGTTTCATGTGGGCTTCAATAGATGAGCGCCCTTGCGTGCTGGTAGCAAAAATATAGTCAATACCCTCGGCTTGCGCGATGGCTTGTTGTAATGGTGTTGTGATGAAACCTTTAATCAGCTCACTACTGGCGCCAGGGTAAGAGGTGCTAACAGAAATGACGGTATCTTTTGTTTCCGGGTATTCGCGTATTTCCAATGAATTAATTGAGCGCAGGCCCAGTACAAAAATAAGCAAACTAACAACGCTTGCCAGGACAGGCCGTTTAACAAAAATAGTGGTAAAGTTCAAAGTGGTCTCTATGATGGGTTGTTAGTTGAAAGGGTGACTTTTTGGCCGCTTCTGAGTTTTACATGCCCCTCATCGACAACCGCGTCGTTTGCTGTAAGCCCCTTCGTAATTTCAACATAACCATTTCGATGAGCCCCTGTTTCCACATTTTGTAACTCAACGATATGATCATCGCCTTGTTGTTTGACGACATACACATTTTCGCCATAGGTATTAAATAATACGGCTGTTTTAGGGATGACCAGAACAGGGTTGGGTTCAGAAGTGATCACACTCACGTCTGCAAACATCCCTGTTCTTAATTTTTGATCAGGGTTTTTCATTAAAGCTCTGACGCCAATGGTTCGAGTTTCTTCAAATAACCCGGGGTTTATCGCCTGGATGATTCCTTCGAATATTTCGCCGGGGTAGGCTTGTGTGCTAATTTTTACGACCTGCCCAACTGTCAATTGAGCAAAATCTCGCTCAGGAAACGAAAAATCTGCGATGGTTTTGTCCAACGATATTAAGGGAATAATCTCGCTTCCCTTATCTAAGTATTGCCCAAGACTGACTTGCCTGATACCTAATTGTCCTGAAAATGGCGCGCGAATCTTCTTTTTATTGATAATACTTTTCTGTGAAATAACAGCTGCTTTTGCAATATCCAGCTCTGCGCGGGCTTCATCATGGGATGAGAAAGAGGTGGCTTTACTTTTTAACAGAGTGGCTTGCCGTTTGAACTTGATTAAAGCCAGTTTTTCAGCAGCAATCAGGCCTTCTAAATTTGCCGTGTCTGTTGATGTGTCGAGTTCAAGAATAAGGTCACCTTTATTGACATGCTGGCCAGATTCCACATGAAGTGCTGAAATAACCCCGGCGATTTCATTGCTGACGGTAATGCCTAAAACGGGGTTGATTGTGCCAATAGTTGACACCGTCGTTGCCCATTTTACTTCACTCACATTGGCAATAGTGACGACTGGAGGCGGTGGCGGCTTGCGCGATGTTATCGCTTGGTTGATTTGAAAAAACTTTGTACCGAACAGTCCACCCAGCAGTAGTAAAACAAAAATGATCAGTAAAACTATTTTTTTAGTCAAAAGACTCTCCATAATGTCGTTTTGTAGTGAAAGCTGCCCTTGCATTGTAAGATGATCAAGGGGCATTCTCAAATTAAATATTAGTTACATTTGATATACAAATTTAAATGGAGGCCTTTGAGTTAATGAGCAATAATAAAGAAGGTCGGTATGCATAGTAAACGGCTGGCTAAGAAAATAATCAGGGTATGAGATGAGAAAAATTAAAGGGTTAAGTATTGTACTGGTGATGATGTTATCGGCGTGCGCTCATATTACCGAGCAAAAAAAGTTAGAACACTTGGACGCTAAACAAAAACTATTCATGAAGGCACTTCGCTGGAAATCGTACGAAACGGCCGCCAGTGTGATTCGTTTTAGAAACCCGGCACGCCAACTTGGTCCAATTGACGGTTTAAATAAAATTACTGTGACGTCGTATGATCTATTAGGGTCAGCACCTCATGCAGACGATGGGTCTGTTGTGGTGCAAGCTTTATTTGGTTACATTCAAAATGATACGGGTCGTGTTTATCAAATTAAGCACACTCAAATTTGGTGGTTTGATGAGGAATCAAGGCAATGGTTTTTAGACAGTGAGATGCCGGATTTTAAATTGGACTAAGGTTCTTTTTGATCTAAAGCTGATAACTTTGCTCGAAGTTTCGCAGCTTTTACATGGTAGTTCTCGTGCTCTCCAAAATTTATAAATTGTTGATAATGTTTGTGCGTTCCAATGACTTTTCTAGCATGTTTGATAGGGCACCAATAAAGTTCAGTTCGTCCAATAATTTCACGGGTATAGGCGATGACGGCATTTCCATAAGTGCAATAGGCGCAGTTAAATTTTTCGATAATATTCAGATAGGGGAGTTGTTCTCTATCGGCAATGAAGTAGTCACGCCGTTTCACTTTTGGGATTTTGTATAAGGGAAAACAAATGGCTTGATACACTTCGATCGTGAAGTGTAGCAAAGACAAAGGAATAATCATTGCGTAAATAAAAGGTATTGAAAGAATTGAGCGGATACTACTTTTTCTTAGCCACTTGATAAGCCCTATTTTGAGCGCTTTTTGTTTTGCGAGCAGTGTTTTTTCAAATTCTATTTTTGCACCTTCGACTTTGTATAAAAAGTTTTGTTGCTGTTGCTCAACCAGGGCTTCCAGTTCTTCTTCGAGTACCCGTATTTCATTAATGATATGACTGATCGTTCTGTTCATGAAGACTCCGATTTAAAAGGTAACAAGGTGTTTAAGTGCGTTAAATGGGCGTTAATTTGTATCTCTTCTTCGTCAATAAAATGGTGAATAGCCCGTCGAAAATCAGGGTGTAATATCAGGTGATTTGAAAATGTTTTGGTGGGTTTAAAACCGCGAGAAATTTTATGTTCGCCTTGAGCACCGGGGTCAAAACGATCAAGCTGATGACGAATACAGTATTCAATACCTTGATAATAACAAGTTTCAAAATGTAAAAACTCGTATTCTTGCTCGCAACCCCAATAGCGTCCATATAATGTTTTTTCATCTTTAAAACATAAGGCCGCGCCAACGAGTGATTGGTTTTTTTTAGCGCACATCATGACTAAGTTCTCACTCATTGTGTCTAGCAAAATAAGAAAAAACTTCAAATTCAAATAACCATGCTGCCCACTACGTTTTAAATAGGTGAGGTGATAAAAGCGATAAAACTGGGTCATCAATTCTTCGCTGATGTCATTGCCTTGAATGCGCTCCATGCTGATGCCTTGGTCAATAATGGCTTGTCGCTCTTTACGTAATGTTTTTCGCTTCCGAGATTTAAACGTGCTGAGAAAATCATCGAAAGACGCATATTGATCGTTATACCAGTGGTATTGAAGGCCAACCCGTTGTTTCCAAGCGGCTTGTTGCAATAAGGTTGAAAGCGCGTGTTCGGGGAAAAGCAGGTGCCAACTTGATAAATCGGCATGCGAAAATTGATCCCCTAGGGTTTGAACGATCCTTTTAATTATTAACCGTTTTTCTTGGGTATTCGTGTTTTTACCAAAGCCTATGCGTGGGCCTGTGGACGGGGTATAAGGGATCGCGGACACTAATTTTGGGTAATACGATAAGCCGTTTTGTTGATAGGCGTTGGCCCACGCCCAATCAAAAACATATTCGCCGTAGGAATGCGTTTTAAGAAAATTGGGCAAAGCGGCCACGATGTCATTATCTTGATAGATAACCAGGTGTTGAGGTTCCCAACCAGTTGATGGTTGAGTGCAGCCGCTTTGTTCCAGTGCCAATAAAAAAGCATGCTGGATAAAGGGATTTGAAGTATCAAATAAAGTATTCCATTCGCTGGCTGTTATATCGGCAATGCTTTGAAGAATTTTTATATTCATGGTGCTAAGATTAACGAAAAATAAAAATTAATGCGTGGGTCTTTTATTAAATTTGACGCTGTTTTTTATTTGGAATAGATAGGGCTGGTGCTCACTAATCAGTATAAGCGAGCTACTTTGTACTGAATATTAGGCGAAAAATAATGAGTTACGAAGAAGCAAAAATTAAACTGAGCAAGGTGTTTGTTTATCCAATCAAAGCGCTACCGGCTGTTGAATTAGAGACAGTGCGTATAACCGAAGGGGGTGCGCTCTATAATGATCGACGCTGGGGAATTGTGGATCGAAAAGGCCGGATGGTGAATGGGAAAAATAATAAACGTCTCTTTTCACTTAAGCCCACCTTTGATTTAGAACTCGAAACGGTCAGCTTTTTAGAGGGTGAAAATACTCGAGAGACCTTTGATTTAGCTAATTTATCCGGATTATCGAAGTACTTTAGCAAGGCACTTAAACAACCTGTTTTTCTTAAAGAAAATAAAAAGCAAGGTTTTCCCGATGATATAACTGCTTCAGGACCTACGGTTGTCACTCAGGCTTCATTGAAAACGGTGGCTTCTTGGTATCCAGACCTGTCCTTAGACGACATGCGTGCACGATTTCGGGTGAATTTAGAGCTCTCACCAGCGCCTGCCTTTTGGGAGGACGGTTTGTTTAAGCGCGATCGACAGCCGAAATCTCTTCAAATAGGTGATGTTTTTATTAACGTTTCTAACCCTTGTGCCCGTTGTTCAGTGCCCATTAAGCACCCTGAAACAGGCGAGCCGTATAATAACTTTTATGAAACTTTTATTGTTCAACGAGAACAGACAAGGCCGGATTGGTTAGACCCTGCTTGCTTTGATCATTGGTACAGGCTTAGCCTGAATACAAACATCGGGCTTGAGCAGGCGAATAAGGTGTTGGCGGTGGGGGATGCTGTTAAAACGTATGAATAACCCTATTTTTAGTAGAAATACTGGAGTTTTATATTGTCGAACTGCCAGCAATATCATAGAGTGTTCATCATAAAATTTTATGATGAGTGGAAAGATGTCTAAAGAAAAGGTAGTTCAACTAAAAGAACGAAGCCAAACCAGTGGTTTAATTGGTGAGTTATTGGAAGAACGAAAACAAGTCTGGTCTTTGTATTGCAGTGTGTCGGGTATCGATGAGTACCAAGGCCAAAAGACGATAGAAGAGTTACTTCAGGAATTTTGTCAATTAACCATTGATTATATTTCGCTAGGGCATTTCGGTGTTTATCAGCGTATTTTAGAAGGGAATGAAAGACGAAAATCGGTGCTGACTGCTGAAGAGAGGATTTACCCTAACATTTCTGCTGCCACGGAAGCGGTTTTAGATTTTAGTGAGAAATACCAAAAAACTACACCGGCAATGATTTTAAATGAATTGGCTAACGATTTATCTTCAGTTGGTGAGCATTTAGCAAATCGTATTGAACTGGAAGATGAATTAATAGGCGAAATGTTGGTTTAACCGGCGATGAAATTTTGCCCACAATGTGGCAATCAAACGGTATCACTGATTCCTGAAGGCGATAATCGAGTCCGAGATGTCTGTGATTCATGCGACCTTGTTCACTATCAAAACCCTCGCATAATTGCCGGCTGTATCCCCGTATGGGGAGATAAGGTCTTATTGTGTCAGCGTGCTATTCAGCCCCAAAAAGGCTTTTGGACGCTGCCAGCAGGCTTTATGGAGTTGGCGGAGACAACTGAGCAGGCTGCTATTCGAGAAACGCTAGAAGAGGCCGAGGCCATTGTCCAAACAGAAGAGTTGTACGCGGTTTTTAACTTGCCGCATATCAATCAGGTTTACATGATGTATCGCTCGGTTTTATTAAAGCCCGAGTTTTCAAGCGGTATAGAAAGTTTGGATGTTCGTCTTTTTGCAGAACATGAGATTCCTTGGGGTGACTTGGCGTTTGAAACAATGCGGTTATCATTGGAATACTATTTTCAAGATAGAAAAGCCGGTACATTTAAATTTAGATCGACGGATATTGATAAGCCGTTATTGCAATAAAGTACATTAGATCAGCGCACGATGAAACGGGAATGCATTATTCAGGCGCTAGAACCAATGGCACAATTACAGGCTTGGTCGCATCATAAGCCTGTCGAAGGGCTCAGCAATGCTGCTGTTTTGATTCCCTTGATTGAACGAGATGAATGGCAAGTGTTATTGACCAAACGTACTGCGCATTTAAATAATCACGCTGGACAAGTAAGTTTTCCGGGTGGCCGAGCAGAGTCTACAGATGCCTCACCGTTGGACACGGCTTTGCGAGAAACGGAAGAAGAAGTGGGTATTCAACAGCATTTTATTAAGGCGGTGGGCCTTATAGAGCCTTATTTAACGGTAACGAATTTTAAAGTTATACCTATTGTCGGCGTTGTTAACCCTGCGTTTACGCTGAATGTTGATGAGTTCGAAGTTGCCGATGTATTTGAAGTGCCTTTATCTGTTTTAGCCGATCAGGCACGCTACCAGCGAAGAAAAATTTTATGGCAGGGTAAAAATAGAGCTTACTGGGAACTGACCTACGATGGGTTCCAAATTTGGGGGGCGACGGCGGCAATGCTGTACGCCTTTGCTGAACGTTTAGCAGCGATTCAAAAAACTTAGTAAGGTTTTTTAATTTTTAGTTGGGCTGGGTCGGTATTTGATTTGTAATCCGCGTAAGAAGTTTCTAAGGACTTGATCTTTGCAGGGGCGATAGTGCTTATGGTCGGTGCGTCTGAAAAAGGCACTTAATTCGTGTTTACCAAGGTTTAACCCCGCGCTTGATAGAAGGGCTAAAACATCCTCATTTTTCATATCGAATGCAATTTTTAGTTTACGAAGCACAATATTGTTCGTGAGTTTTTTATCAGGCTCAGGTGTTGCTCTATCTTGCGCGCCGCGGCGTTCGATAATGAGGCCGTTTAAAAAGATAGAAAAAGGGGTATCTCGACAGCTTTCGTAAGCCTCATCATCGTCTTTTTTTAACCAATGGCTCACTTGTTCACGCGTGACTTTAAGCCCAGCTAAATTGAATATATGGATCATTTTTGAATCACTAAAATCTAAGGTGTAGCGAAGGCGGCGTAAAATATCGTTATTGGTCACAAAGAATCCTGAAGTGAAATATGGGCTAATGGGTGTATTTTACAGCGTCGCTGTTATTTGATGCTTGTTTTTCTAAGGCTAGCAGTTGTCTTTTTGTTTCCACGCCGCCGGCATAACCGGTTAATTGGCCCTTGCGTGAAATGACTCGATGGCAAGGGATGACAAGGCTGATGGCATTCGCTGCATTGGCGTTAGCTACGGCACGTACAGCTTTCTGATGGTTTATATTCCCCGCTAAGGCTTGATAAGAGAGGGTTTTACCATAGGGGATTTGTTGAAGAGCAAGCCAGACTTGATGCTGAAAGTCGGTTCCCAGCATGAGCAGCGGGAGATCAAATTGCTGCAAATGGTTGTGGAAGTATTGGTTTAACTGTTCAATAGTTTGCTGGATGACAGGAGCGTTTTTTTCTTTGTAATGAGCACGCAAAGAGGTTTGTATGCGCTTATCGATGGTGGGTCGATTTTGTCGATGTTGCCAGTCACATAAGCAAAGCTGATCGTTATACGAACCGATAATAAGTGGCCCAACAGGGCTATGATACGTTTGAATTTGGATTTCTCGTTGAACGCTCATCACCATGGCTGTCCTAATGAAGAAAATTACCTGAGATACTTTAAGCTGTTAGGCTGCGATTGACAATTTCTGATACGTCTTTTGATAAAGGGCTGTGGGCTTGTATCCGTGATAACTGTGCTTTAATAAGTTGTTGGCGTTTGGGGTCAAGCTTCCTCCAATGGCTGAGTGAATTAGCTAATCGGGCCGCAATTTGTGGGTTAATTGCATCCAGCGTGATAACGTGATCAGCGACAAAGGCATAGCCGGACCCATTTTCAGCATTAAAATTTAACAGGTTGGATGAGGCGAATGCACCAATAACACTTCTGACGCGATTGGGGGTTTTGAGATCAAAATCCGGGTGTTCCAAAAGCTTTTTTATCTTCTCTAAAGCCGTTGTTTCTTCTGAGCAGGCTTGCAAAGTAAACCATTTATCAATCACCAGGTCTTCATGTTTCCATTGCTGGTAGAAGACGTCGAAAAATGGCTTATTTAAAGCACTGTCAAGGTGGCTTAATTGGCCGAGCGCTGCAATTTGATCCGTCATGTTTTGAGCGTGCTCAAATTGATGAATGCAGATTTCCAAAGACGCTTCTCCTTCTATGGCCATTAAGTAATCTAAGCAAAGGTTTTTGAAAGATCGCTGTGCAATACTTTGAGGGTTATGGTCTGCTTCAACATAATGGTTTGCTTGATAATTCTTCACCCATAAGTCTTTAAGTGATAAAGCAAGGTTTTGTTTTATCAACCGATGAGCCTGAAATAACGTGTCAACATCAATCGTCTCCATTTGTTCCGCTAGGTAGGCTTTAGAGGGCAAGCTTAACAAAAGGGTCTGGTAGGCTAAGTCGTTTAAAGGGCGCTGTAAAATGGCGCGGAATGTTTCGACTAATTGATCACTTAGTGGGTCAACGGTTTGATTGTTTTGAATGGCGGAAACAGCGTTAAAAATGAAGTGACTCAAGCAGTTTTGTCCTGATTCCCATCGGTTAAAAGGATCGGTATCGTGTTGAAAAAGATGCAGTTGTTGGTCTACGCTTAGCGGGTGCTCAAGTTTTATTGGCGCAGAAAATCCCCTTAAAATAGACGGTGTCGGTTCGGCGTCTAGATTAGAAAAAGTAAACTGTTGTTCAGTTTGAGTCAGTTTTAGGACGAGCGATGTTTTGTCTTTTGCTATGTTTATTTCTTGGCCGTTTTTATCTATTAAACCCAATCGAACAGGAATAAGCAGGGGGCTGTTGTTTCCCTGGCCTGTTTGGTGTTGGGAGAAAGTCAGTGTATATGTTTTATTATCAGGCTTATATTCGGTAGACACGGTTATAACGGGTGTACCTACTTGACTGTACCAGTTTTTAAATTGGCTCAAGTCGATCTGGTTTGCATCCTCCATCGCATGAACAAAATCTTCTGTAGTAACGGCTTGCCCATCATGCCGTTCGAAATATAAATCGCACCCTTTTCTAAAGCCAGCTTCGTTCAGCAAGGTGTGAAGCATGCGAACAACCTCAGCGCCTTTTTCATAAATGGTGAGGGTGTAAAAATTGTTAATTTCTACAAAAAAATCGGGGCGAATAGGGTGGGCTAATGGGCTGGCATCTTCAGCGAATTGATGGGTTCTTAACATATTGACATCTTTAATTCGTTTAACGGCCTCAGATGTTTGATGCGCTGTAAACTGCTGGTCTCTAAAGACCGTAAACCCTTCCTTTAAACTCAGTTGAAACCAATCACGGCAAGTGACACGGTTTCCCGACCAGTTGTGAAAATATTCGTGACCAATAACGGCTTCGATATTTTCAAAATCGGTATCAGTGGCTGTTTTTTCGTTGGCCAGTACGTACTTGGTGTTGAAGATATTAAGCCCTTTATTTTCCATTGCCCCCATATTGAAATGACTAACGGCAACGATCATGTATAAATCCAGATCATATTCGCGCCCAAAGGCTTTTTCATCCCAGCGCATGGCATTTTTTAATGATCGCATGGCGTGCTGAGTTTTGTCTAAATCGTGTTCTTCGACATAGATTTCCAGAGCAATATTCCGTCCCGAGCAACTGGTGAATGTTTCTGTTAAGCAAGTTAAATTGCCTGCAACCAATGCGAATAAATAACTTGGCTTAGGAAAAGGGTCGTGCCATTGAGTTGAATGTTTATTGTTGCCCGGTGCATCAATAGATCGCTTGGTGCAATTCCCATTTGACAATAAAACGGGGTATTGATCTTTATCGGCCACTAAGGTGACACTAAAAATGGACATCACATCGGGTCGATCTAAATACCACGTGATACGTCTAAAGCCTTCCGCTTCACACTGTGTGCAAAGCATTGTTTTGGATTGATAAAGGCCGCTAAGAGCCGTATTTTCAGATGGGTTAATGCGGTTGATAATCTCTAAAACGAAATCTGATTTTGGGTGATGGACCGTGAGCGTTTCTTCAGTCAAAGTGTATTGGTCTGAAGCCAGTGGATGACCATTAACAGCAATAGAAATAAGAGAAAGCTCCTCACCCATTAAAACCAGGTCGGGGTTTTTTTTCCTGCAATCAGGGTTCCTTTGAATCTGAAGACGAGAGCGGACACAGGTGCTTTCAGCTGATAGTTCAAAATGGAGGTCAGTATGGCTGATAAGGAATTCAGGTACCGTATAGTCTTTTAGATAAATGGTTTTTTGTTCAGCAACAGACATAACATTAGTTTGATTTAAAGGCGTTGTATGCAAGAAGGAGCCATGCGATTAGAAGTGCCGTGCCTCCAAAGGGCGTGATGGCACCAAGGGCTTTGAAGCCAGTTAAACTAAGCGCGTATAAGCTGCCAGAAAAAATAAGAAGGCCGACGAACATAAACCACCCCGCTTTTCGTAACACATGGGTTGGATTTTGTTGATGTAGTATGCCAATCATGATGAGACCAATAGCATGCCACATTTGATAATCAGTTGCTGTTTGATAAATCGTCAGGTAATGAGTTGATAAATGGCTTTTTAAGGCGTGAGCCCCAAAAGCACCTAACATAACAGCAAAGAAGGCAAGAACAGCACCTATGATGATAAACGGAGACGTATTCATAAGGTTTATTTTTCCAGCAATCGGGGCATTACTTCAACAAGATTGCAAGGGCGGGTTCGGTAATCCAGCTGGGCGCTGATGAGCTTATCCCAAGCCGTTCGGCAGGCGCCGGATGAGCCCGGCACGCAAAAAATATAGTGGCCATTAGCAACACCCGCAATAGCGCGAGATTGAATGGTTGAGGTGCCTATTTCATCATACGACAGGTTGCGGAAAACTTCGCCAAACCCCGTCAGTTCTTTGTCAAGCAAAGGCTGAACTGCTTCAGGCGTTCCGTCGCGCCCAGTCACTCCAGTGCCACCGGTTGTGATAATGGCGTTAATATCAGGGTCAGCGATCCAGCTTGATAGCTTCTCACGGATCAGATAAATATCATCGGCAATGATTGCTTTATCCGTGCAGTAATGCCCTGCTTTTGTTAAGCGATCAACCAGCGCTTTTCCTGACGTGTCGGTTTCTTCAGTGCGTGAATCAGAAACCACCATGATGGCAATTTTAAGTGGGATAAATTGACGAGCGTTAGAGGACATTTATGTTACCGAATAATTAAAAAGAAGGCGCTATTTTCACGTTGAATATTCAACAGTAATGAAGAGGACCTGCGGTTTTTAGTGGCGTTGACTAAATCATAAATATTCTGAACGGCTACACGGTTTGCTTGAGTAATGATGTCACCTTTTCGGAGACCATTTAACCATGCTTTAGAGTGAGTTTTAACCTCAATGATTTGAACGCCTTGTTTATTGGTATGTGGCTTGTTATCAACGGATAAATTTGAGAGTTTACACCGCTCAACTGCTCATGAATGCGAGAGCCATCAACAGTAACGATCGTTGGTTCGCCAATTTCAATACTCACCTTTTTTTTCTTGCCGTTACGCAGAATTTGCAAGTTGGCCACATCGCCGATTGTTAAGAGTCCTAAGCTGTTTCGCAGGCTGGCACTGTTTTTTGTTAATTTACCATTAACACTTAAGACGATGTCGCCTGGGTGTAAATTCCCCTTATCTGCAGGGGAATTGGCGGCAACCTGACTGATGATAACCCCTTGTTTGATTTTAAGATTAAAGGCTTGGGCCAGGTCGGGTGTTAAATCCTGTACGCTAATGCCCAGTTGACCTCGCTTTACCTTGCCGAACTGAATTAATTGGTCTTTGAGGCTGATGGCCATATTGCTGGGTATGGCAAACCCAATTCCAACATTTCCACCGCTCGGCGCGATAATTGCCGTATTAATGCCGATCAGCTCGCCTCTAAGATTAATTAAGGCGCCGCCCGAGTTACCGGGGTTGATGGAGGCGTCTGTTTGAATAAAATCCTCATACCCTTCAATACCTAAGCCGGAGCGTCCAAGTGCACTGACGATACCAGAAGTCACTGTTTGTCCAAGTCCAAACGGGTTTCCAATGGCGATAACAAAATCACCTACACGGAGTTTATCCGAGTCCGCAATTTTCAAGTCTACCAAGCGCTCTGCCTTCACTTGGATAACAGCAACATCAGATTCGGGATCATTGCCGACAACCTTGGCATTAAAAGAGCGCCCATCCCGAAGAGTGACGGTAATTTTGTCCGCTTTATCAATGACATGATGATTGGTAATAATCAGCCCTTTTTTTGCATCAACGATAACACCGGACCCCAAGCTTTGCGTTGAACGTTTTTTCGGTGCATTAGGCAGTTGAAAAAAGTGACGAAAAAAAGGGTCTTGTAATAACGGGTTTTCGCGTTGGCGCGCCATATTCTTAGTCGCGATATTAACAACGGCTGGGGTTACTTTTTCTAAGACAGGCGCCAGACTGGGTAACGGTTTTCCCTCCATAATGGTTGGAATGGCGGCGTGTGCGTTAAGGTGTGCTATTAAAAACACGAGAGTTAATAGTGAGGTGCGTAGAAATTTCATTTGAAGACCGTTGAGTTATTCGTCTACATCATCAGCGTCAATTTGGCCGCTCATTCGACGCCGGATATGTGACCAAGACATGCCTGTTGCCATAATGAAACATAAAATCGTTTGGATAATGTAAGTCACAGCCTGAATATTGTCAGCAGGGATGATGCCCCAGTCAATGATCATCCAGAAAAGCGTGGCAAAGAAGGCGATAGCCAATGAGATGCCAATAACGCCGAGGGAGCGTAAGGTGGCACGGATGTAGATAACCCAGCCAATGATTAAAACAAGACCAGCGAAAGCCATTACCGGGGTAACGTCCGGTATTTTTTTGATTGCCCAGTGATAATATGAGAGTTCTGTTGGGTTATAGCTGGCAAAGACTAATAGGCAGGCGATGACTAAACGAATAAAAAAACTGTTGGGTGAGAATGTGCTTGTTTTCAACGAATGGCCCTCTATTAACAGAATTAAGATAGAAATATTCTACCCGAAAAGACTGAATGCTTAATGAACGTTTTAATGTGTTTTCATAAGTAGCAAAACCGATGTGACCTGATTGGCAAAAATTTACTTTCTAAAATGGAAGCAAGACCCTTTTCATGGCATAGGCTACACTGTGTCATGTATACCATTAAAAGTTGATCGAACTGAGTAAAATGAGCGCGCAAAGACAGCAAAATAATCAAGATATTTTAAGGGGGTTTATCCCGTTAAATACGCTGCAGAGTGGCCTTTTTAAAAAAGTTTGTGATGGATGTCAGATTGAAGAATGTGCGAAAGGAACCATTCTTTTTGAACAAGGAGATGAGACTAAGGAATTCATTTATCTTGTGAGTGGCATGATTGGCTTGTATGCGGGTGAGATGGAGATGGAAACGATAGTAACTGGTTCTGAGGTCGCGCGTTTTGCAATCGCACATCATTTGCCTCGTAAAGTTAAGGCGGTGACTAAATCGAAAGCACGCATCGTGCGCATACCGACCCATATGCTGGATATGGATAGCCCAAAGGACAATGGGCAAACCTATTTGGTAGATGAAGTTGAAGATCATGGCGGCGATTGGATGACCACGATGTTGCAATCGCCAGTTTTTCAGTGACTGCCCGCTTCCAATTTGCAAAAAGTGATGATGCAAATGGAAGAAGTTGCTTTTGATGCGGGAGATGTGGTTGTTAAGCAAGATGATGAAGCTGATTTCTATTACATTATCAAATCAGGGGATTGTGAACTTATTCGTCAGCCTTCAGAAGGAGGAAGACCGGTTAAGTTGGGCGAACTACATAGTTGTGATGCTTTTGGTGAAGATGCTTTATTGTCAGGTAGCCCAAGGAATGTGACCGTCCAAATGAAAGGCAAAGGTCAAATGCTACGCCTTTCTAAGGCTAACTTCATAAAGTTGGTGAAAGAACCTGTTTTGCAATATGTTAATTTTGAAGAAGGGCAAGATAAGGTAAATGGCGGCGCTAGTTGGTTAGATGTTAGAAGCGCTGATGAATATGACAATACGCATATTGAAGGCAGCGTTAATATACCTTTCTTTTCACTTCGAATGAAAATTTCTGAGCTACGCCATGATCAAATACAAGTCTTGGTGTGTGCTAATGGACGGACAAGCGAAGCCGCCGCCTTTTTATTGTTGAAGTTTGGTTTTAATGCGTTGATTTTGAATGGAGGCATGGCGCGTTGGGAAAAAAGTATCAGCGGTTCGCCCTTACCAGAATCTGAATCATCAGCCAAAAAGGAAAACACGCCATTAACGCACCCTTCAAATTCGGCCGTTGGTGTAGATAAGGGGGTAGATACAAAACAACTGGAAGAAGCAAAAGGCAAAATTTTAGCGCTTGAAAAACTTTGCGCTCAGTCAAATGAGCAATTGAATAGACTAGAGCTAGAGCGTCATGATTTACAGCTCCAAAATGAACAGCAAGCTATTGTAATAAAAGAATTACAACAGTCTTCAAAAATAGTGGAAGATGAGTTGGCAGTCATTCGGAGGCGAACTGAAAGTCATGAGGCTGAGTTCGGTCAAGCATTAAAAATTGAAAAGGAAAAAAATGAGGTTCTTTCTTTAGAGTTAAAGAATAAACATTCAGCGCTAGATAAGGCCCTAAAGGAAGCCGATAGAACTCGTGAATCCTTGGCGTCCTTAGATAAGGGGATAGTAAACAAGGATCACGAGCTGAATGAGCTGAAGCTTGCATTAAATAAGGCTAAAAAAAATGAAGGGGTTATCTCCAAAGAGCTTAACCAGTCACTGGCCGCTCTCAAGGAAGAAATTGCAGAATTAACGGCAGATAATAGATCGTTAGAAAGTGATGCTGAAGGTTTAAAGTGTGAGATTGATGAGCTATCCCAATATAAACAACAGCTAGAAGAGTCCAGTCAAAATTCAAGCCAAGGTCTCTTAGAGAGAGGGTTGAAAATTAACTCACTTGAGTTGACCTTGTCAGAGCTTACTGAAGCGCTTGAGCAGGCGGAAAAAAGAGAAAAAGAGGCGCGAGAAAAAAGTGAAGTAGATTTGAAGAGCCGTCAAGCTCAGTTTGATCATGAGTTAAGTGTTCTGGCGTTGCAACTTGAGGAAAAAACAGCCACATTAGCACAGCATAAAGACAGCATCAGCGCTCTAGATAGAGAGCTTGCCCTATCCAAAGAGGAAGGCAAAAATCGAGAAGAGCTTCTAAATAAAAAGGAGATGAAGCTCAACGAGGTCGCTCATCAGTTAAGTGAAAATAAAAATAAGCTAGAGGCATTAGACCAATCGCGCTTGAGTTTAGAGTTGGCACTGTCAGAAAAAGAGGCGTTGCTGAGTGAAAATGTAGAAAAACTGACATTAGCTGAGACAGCGAAGAAGGGGTTAACTGAAAACCTTAAGCAAGCTGACCATGATTTGTCGATGTTGTTGGAAGAACAATCAGTATTAAAAAAGCAGCTAAACGATTCGCAGCAATATATTGAGAAGTTGAAAGAATATGAATGTACTTCTCAGGAGGCACAGGATCATCTCCAGCAACAAAAATCAGCGTTAGAAAAAGCGTTAGAGGCATCTAATCAAGCCTTAAAGGAGTCTAAACAGCAGGCGGAAAAAGCAGAAGCTACATTGCGTGAACTAAGTTCTGGCAAGGAGACGTTGAAAAGTGAATTAATGCAACGTTTAGCTGATGCGGAGGCTCATTACGAAACAGCTTTGGCAGTTCAACAGGATATAGAGCAACAATTAAAGGCAGAGGTTAATGAAAAAGAGCAGCTGCAACAAGAAAGTTCTTCCTTAGCGCATCAGTTAGAAAGCACTTTAAATGAAAAGCAACAAATAAACCAACGGTTAGTTGAAACCCGGCAAGAGCTTGACACGGTTCGACAGCAAGGTGAATCGGAGCTTGCTCGGTTAACAGCAACGTTGCAACAAGCTGAAGATGAGTTTAAAGATAAAGCCGCCGCGTTTGCCAAGTTGGCTGAAGAAAAAGACCAAAATGCTAGAGAATTCCAGGAAAAATTTAATGCATTTGAAAATGAATTAAAGGACCTTCGGGAAGAAAAAACGAATGTAGAGCATCATTTTAAACAAGCTGTTTCAGATAAAGAGAAACTAGAGCAAGCGTTGTCTGCAACACAAACTCAACTTGAGGCCGCTCAGGTTGAGCAACAAAAAACCAACGAGGAGTTTTCAACGATTCAGCTAACAAAGGATGAGCTGATTCAGGAAAAAGACAGTGAGTGCATCAAGTTAACCGAGCAGATAGAACAAGCCGAAGCCCAGCGGCAGCAATCTGAAAACGCTTTCCAAGAGAAACTTGCGCAAGTTGATTCGCTTCGAGTTCAGCAAGTAGCGGCGCTAGAGTCCGAGTTAAAGGTGGTCAAAGCAGAAATAAAAGCATCAGTAGCCACTAATGTGGCGCTTGAAGAAGAATTGAGTGCATCAAAAAAAGTGCTGGAAGATTCAACCTCTTTGCTTGAAGTGAATGAAAAACGTTGTGCAGAATTAAAGAGTGCAGTAGAGATCTTATCTTCAGAGCAAAAAACAGGCGAGGGGGTGTTTAATGCACGAATTACGGAGCTGGAAAGTCAATTAAAGCAGGCTCAAGAGGCGCTGCAATTAAAGGAAAGCGCATTACAGGCTTCCGAAGAAAGTCTCTCTGCACTGGCTAATGAAAAAGAAGAAGCGCTTAGGCAAGCTACATTATCAAGCGAGGATGTGGCAGCGGCTTCGCAGCGAAAAATTGTGGAGCTTGAAGCCTCTTTAAAACAACTTCAAGGTGATAAAGAACAGTTAATTGTTGAGGCTAACAAAGAGAATAATGAGAAGAATATACAATTAGGCAAACAGTTACTTGAGGCGAAAAGTGAGGCTGAGGCGGCAAATAATAAACTGGATGAGGCTCTGGCAGATTGTGAAAATGCCGAGAAAGAAAGGGGTGAGCTAGAAGAGCAATTAGTGCTTGTAAAGGCTAAAAACAGTGGGTTGGAGCGACAAATTGTTGATGCGCAAAGAAAAATGTCTCAGGCTTTAGATAACAAGGCTTCTGAAGAGCGAATAAAAGAGCTGGAAAAACAATTGGATGATGCCTATAGTATGTTGTTGGACTTAGAAATTAAGTTGGAGTCTTCTGTTGTTAATGAAGAGTTAGAATCTACGGATCAGGAAAAAGATGAATTGAAGGCGTTACAATCTGAATTAGATTTAGTGAGAGAACAGACAGAGAAAGACCTTCAAGCAATGCAGGCAAAAGTAGAAAATAGCGAAAAAATGAACTTAGCCTTGAAGAAAAAAATATTATCGATGCAAGCATTAGCGAACCAACATGCAATCCCTGAAGAGCCTGTTAAAGAAAAGAAGAAAGGCTGGTGGAAGAAGTAGAAGAGATAGACGTTAATGGGCAAAGGTATGTAAAGGCGATTGACGTCAAGAGCCTTGGTGTCCTGAGTTCCAGATCGTTTGAGATCGATTTGGGTGATAAAGGCTATTGCAGTGGTTTCCTCGTACGCGAGAAGGATATGACCTTACGGGCTTATAAAAATAGCTGCCCTCATACTGGGGCGCCGTTAAATTGGACACCTGATCAATTTCTAACAAGGACCGGGCTGTATATCCAATGTTCGATTCATGGGGCGATGTTTAAAATAGAGAACGGAGAGTGTTTTGCTGGGCCGTGCAGTGGCCAGTTTTTAAAATCGTTACAATGTGTCGAAGAAAAAGGGATGTCGTATATTGCTTTACTAGAGATCAAAAAAAACCCGTCAACTTGACGGGTTTTTATTTAGAAGCTATTTAATTTTAGCTTCTTTGTACATGACGTGCTGCCTGATCGTTGGGTCAAACTTTTTGATTTCCATTTTTTCAGGCATATTGCGCTTGTTTTTAGTTGTTGTGTAGAAGTGCCCTGTTTTCGCGCTTGAAACTAATTTGATTTTTTCTCTCATTTTTTCGCCTCTAAACTTTTTCGCCGCGTGAACGAATGGTCGCTAAAACAGTATCAATGCCTTTTTTATCAATAGTTCTCATGCCGCTTGCTGAAACGCGTAAGCGAACAAAACGATTTTCGCTTTCTACCCAAAAACGGTGGTGGTGAAGATTGGGCTCGAAACGGCGACGGGTTCTATTTTTCGCGTGAGAAACATTGTTTCCCGACATGGGGCGCTTGCCAGTGACTTGGCATACTTTAGACATGATTAAACCTCTATTAAATTGAGTTGATTGGCAGCTTACTGCGAAACGGTGCGAATTTATACCAGAATTTGTCAATTGAGTAAAGGAAAATCTGGGTTACTGGTCTAAATTTGCCCCAGTTCAGCCAGAGACGATGTGCCATGATGACCAATGATTAAGTGATCTAGTACGTTGATATCTATTAATTTTAAAGCCCGAATAAGTTGTTGGGTAATATGACGATCAGATGTGCTGGGGGTCGGGTCGCCTGAAGGGTGGTTGTGGGCAAAAATGACCGCTGAGGCGTTGTGCTGTAGTGCGCTTTTAACAACCTCTCGAGGGTGGACGCTAGCGCTATCAATGGTTCCAAAAAAAAGTTCTTCAAAGGCGATAACCTGGTGTTTGGTGTCCAGATAAAGACAGGCAAATACTTCTCTTTGTTGATGTGCTAATCGGCTTTTTAGGAATTTTTTAGTGTCATCCGGGTTGTTCAAAGCGCTTTTATTATTAATATTTTCATGCAGATACCGACGGGCCATTTCAAGAACCGCTTGCAATTGGGCATATTTGGCTTTTCCAAGTCCGTGCCCCTTGCAGAACTCGGTTTCTCTTGCATGCATTAACGCATTTAACGAGCCAAACTGTTTTAACAGAAAGCGGGATAAGTCAACGGCGGTGACGCCTTTGGTTCCGGTGCGAAGAAAGATCGCAAGAAGTTCTGCGTCAGACAAGCTGGCCGCACCACGACTTAACAGTTTTTCTCGTGGTCTTTCGAGCTCTGGCCAATCAGTAATAGACATAATCAATCCTTGATAATGATGTTGGTTTACTCCATAGAATATATCGTGTTGTATGACATAATGGTGTATTACTTAAATCAAGATGTAAAAAAATGGCGAATAAACTTCAATATCGGCGTATTTTACTGGGCGTCACTGGGGGGATAGCGGCTTATAAGGCGGCAGAAATTTTACGTCAATGCCAAGCAATGGGGGCTGAGGTTCGTGTTGTTATGACGTCGGCAGCGACAGAGTTTATAACCCCATTAACATTTCAAGCCTTGTCGGGTTTGCCGGTCCATACGCAACTGCTTGATGCTGAAGAAGAGGCCGGTATGGGGCACATTAACCTTGCGCGTTGGGCGGACTTAATTTTGGTGGCGCCGGCCAGTGCTGATTTTATTGCTCGTTTGGCGGCGGGTATGGCTAATGACTTATTGACGACACTCTTATTGGCAACGGAAAAAACCGTCATGCTGGCGCCGGCAATGAATCGGGCTATGTACGATGATCCAAACACTCAAAATAACCTTAGTCAGCTCGAGTCCCAAGGAGTGATGATTCTTGGCCCTGGAGAAGGTGTGCAAGCCTGCGGTGAAGTCGGGCTGGGGAGAATGTTGGAGCCAGAAGAACTGGCCAACGCTGTTGCGGATCATTTTCAAACAGGGGAGTTGGCTGGGGTGAATGTTTTGTTAAATGCGGGGCCAACAAGAGAAGATATTGATCCAGTTCGTTACATTAGTAATCATAGCTCTGGGAAGATGGGATTTTCCTTAGCTCAAGCCTGTGTTGAAGCGGGTGCGTGTGTTACGTTAGTGGCAGGCCCTGTTCATTTGGCAACACCGGCAGGGGTAAAGCGGATTGATGTAGTGAGCGCAAGTGAAATGACCGAAGAAGTGATGTCAGCAGTAGGTCAGGCTGATATTTTTATAGCATCGGCGGCTGTGGTTGATTACACGCCTGTTGAAATAGCAAGCAATAAAATAAAAAAGAATGCATCACAAATGCAATTAACACTTATTAAGACCACGGATATTCTGAGTAATGTGGCGAAACAAAATAACACGCTATTTTGTGTTGGTTTTGCGGCAGAAACAGATAACCTGGAAGAATATGCCAAAGATAAATTAGAAAGGAAGTCACTGGATATGATTGCCGCTAATTGGGTTGGTAGAGACAATGGCGGCTTTAATAGTGACCATAATGCCTTGTCGGTTTATTGGAAAAAGGGCGGTCAGGAGTTTGGTCATATGCCTAAACTTGAATTGGCTCGAGAATTAGTGACATTAATAGCAAAAAAATATCATGAAAAAAATACAGCTCAAACTACTCGATGAACGCCTGGGGCGATCCATTTCTTTGCCAGAATATGCTACCAGTGGTTCAGCAGGGCTCGACTTGCGAGCTTGTTTAGAGGAGCCGTTGTTACTTAATCCAGGGGAAACTAAGTTAATTCCAACGGGCATGGCTATCCACATTGGTGATGAAAATTTAGCCGCGGTGATATTGCCAAGATCGGGTTTAGGTCATAAGCATGGCATTGTCTTAGGTAATCTGGTTGGTTTGATAGACTCTGATTATCAAGGTCAGCTGTTTGTTTCATGCTGGAATCGAGGTGAGACCTCATTCACCATTGAAGTAGGTGACCGTATTGCACAGCTTATTTTCGTGCCTGTAGAGCAAGTCAAATTTGAGCTAGTTGATAATTTCGATGAAAGTGATCGTGGTGAAGGGGGATTTGGCCACACAGGACAAGGGTAAGGGAATGATAAAAAAAGTGATATTGGCATTGATGTTGCTCACAACGGTTGGGGCGGGCGCGGGTTATTTTTATTTGGGACAGGTTGAACAGCAAGATATTGATGAAAAAGAGCAGTTAACCGCACGTGTAAAAATAGTCAGTAGTGCTTTAACCGAAAAAGTAAAGACCTGGCAGCAAGCGATAGAAAGATTGGTGAAAGATCCTGCGTTGATAAACAGCTTGTCTCAAGGTGATAAAGCGTTAGGGAAATGGGTTGAGGAGCATCAGACATCCATGAATGGCTTGACCTCGTTAAAGGTGGTACGACCCGGTTTAATGCAGATTGATGCCAATGTAAAACCACCGATTGGGTACGCAGGATTGGATTTAATTCGCCGAGTCGAGGAATCTAAAAAAATTCAAATGCCCGAGGTCCATATGATGGGCACAGAGGATCGGCACATTACGGTTGCGGCCCCCGTATTAGAAAACAATAAGTTGCTGGCGGTTATGTTAAGCACGTTCGATGTCTCTATTTTGCAAAAAGCCTTTGTTGCCATTTTAGAAAATGAAAAAGGGGGTTGGTTAACCCTCAAGCAGAATGGTTTAAGGTTAGCCGATCACGGGGCGCCAGAGCATCAGCTAGGCTTGAGTGTCGGTAGGGTAACGATAATGGGGACAGGTTGGCAGATAGAGATAAAAAAACAGCCATTAGTGCCGATTATGGATAAGAGCGATTTGCTCAAGTATGTGGTTGCTATCATGTTTATCTTAGTGATAGTGGGTGTGCTAATGACGACGATTATGCAAAAAGATAAGCGAAAGCAAAGGGCGCATTCAGTAAAGAAAAGCCCCAGTAAGGCAGTAAAAAAACCCGCTGACAGTGAAGAGAAAACTAATGCTTTATTGGCAACACAGGAGTTAGGGTCTGAGGAAATTTCGCAAGTCATCAAGGAAAGTGTCAGTGAGTCTAAAGAGGACAGCAGAGGTGCTATTTTTATGAAAGACGATGGAATAGAAGTTGTGACGCAAACGGATGTGCCGAAGACTATTTTTAGAGCCTACGATATTCGCGGCATTGTTGACGAGACATTAACAGAAGAAGGTGTTTATTTGATAGGGCGTGCTATAGGAAGCGAAGCATTAAGCGTGGGGCAGCAGAGCCTCGCGATCGCCCGTGATGGGCGACTTCATAGTCCGAGACTCAGTGAGTCTCTCGCCAAAGGCATACAAGCTACAGGGTGCGATGTGATCGATGTTGGTCAAGTCCCAACGCCCGTGTTGTACTTTGCAACGCATCAGCTGGAAACACAGTCAGGCGTGATGATTACGGGTAGTCATAACCCGGCAAATTATAATGGCCTAAAAATAGTGATTGCAGGTAATACGTTGTCGGGTGAGGCTATTCAGCAACTGTATCAGCGTATTCAACAAGAAAACTTTGAAGACGGCGAAGGTGATTATCAAGAACAACTGTTACTCCCAGAGTATATCGGTGCGATTACCGCTGATGTTCGTTTGGGTCGAATGATGAAAGTGGTGGTTGATTGCGGTAATGGGGTAGCAGGCGAAGCGGCCCCCATGCTTTTATCAACCTTAGGATGTGATGTGGTGCCTTTATACTGTGAAATTGATGGTAATTTCCCAAATCACCATCCCGATCCAAGTAAGCCCGAAAATTTACAAGAGTTGATTGACCGGGTGCATGAAGAAGAAGCAGAACTGGGTCTGGCTTTTGACGGTGATGGAGACCGTTTAGGTGTCGTAGATTCCAACGGTAATGTTATATGGCCAGACCGACAAATGATGCTGTATGCGATGGATGTGTTGTCCAGGCAAGCAGGAGCCGACATTATTTATGATGTGAAATGTACACGAAACTTAGCGAAAGTCATTGCAAAACATGGGGGGAGACCCGTCATGTCTAAAACAGGGCATTCGTTAATCAAAGCTAAAATGAAAGAAACGAAAGCTGAGCTTGCTGGTGAGATGAGTGGGCACATTTTTTTTAAGGAGCGCTGGTTCGGTTTCGATGATGCCTTATATACAGCATCACGTTTATTGGAGATTTTGACGGGAGAGTTCAGGACAACGGCTGAGATTTTTGCTGGCTTGCCTGATAGCGTCAGTACGCCTGAGTTAAACATTAGTTTAGAAGAAGGGGAAAATTTTAGTTTTGTAGAGGCGCTTCAATCACAAGCTAAATTTGAAGACGCTAAAATTATTACCATAGATGGCGTGCGAGTTGAATTCAAAGACGGTTGGGGTTTAGTTAGAGCATCCAATACAACGCCATCCCTAGTGATACGGTTTGAAGCAGATGATGAGGAAGCGTTGGGGCGAATTAAGGAGGTCTTCAGAGAGCAAATGTTGAAAATTAATGCTGATATCACGCTGCCCTTTTAGTCGCTTTAATTTAACCCATTAAAAAAACAAATGAAAAATAAAAAAATAGACCCTATTCAAACCGCACATGTTTTAAGTGAGGCGCTGCCTTATATTCAGAAATTTTCGGGCAAAACTATCGTTATTAAATACGGTGGAAATGCGATGGTGGATGAGGAATTAAAAAGCGGTTTTGCCCGTGATATTGTCTTGTTAAAACAGGTGGGCCTTAACCCAGTGGTTGTTCATGGAGGGGGGCCTCAAATTGGTCTTCATTTAGAAAAGCTTGGGATGACGAGTCGTTTTGTAGATGGTATACGTGTTACTGATAGCGACACGATGGATGTGGTTGAAATGGTATTGGGCGGATTGGTGAATAAGGAGATTGTCAGCCTGATTAATCAGCACGGAGGCTCTGCTGTTGGCCTAACTGGAAAAGACGGTGATTTAATTAGAGCCAAGAAGATTTCTATCAGCGAGGCAGCAACGGAAAAGGCTTCTGAGCTGATTGATATGGGCCATGTTGGGCATGTTGAAAGTATTGATCCAGCGATTGTAGACATGCTGGTGCAAGGTGATTTTATTCCCGTGATTGCGCCGATAGGCGTTGGTAAGGACGGGGCTTCGTATAATATCAATGCCGATCTTGTAGCAGGCAAAATGGCCGAAATTTTGTGCGCAGAAAAACTTTTGCTACTAACAAATACCTCTGGCCTGCTCAGTAAAGACGATGAATTATTGACCGGTTTATCGTTAACAGAGGTTAATAGCCTAATTGAAGACGGCACTATCTATGGAGGCATGCTGCCAAAAATTCAGTGTGCAATGGATGCCTTGAATGGTGGTGTGAACAGTGCCCATATCATTGATGGGCGTGTTCCACACGTTGTTTTATTAGAGTTGTTAACCGATAAGGGGATGGGGACTCAACTGCTTAGAAGTTAAGGGGTTAATTGATTAAATTTTTCAATTAATTGGGCGGTCTGCGTATTTTTACAGGTGGCTTTTCCGCCTTTTGAGTCGACGCAACGAATATCAAGAAAGATGCTTTCGTCGTGTTGGTTTTTTATCTTTGTTAAAGAAAGTCCCCTGTCTTTACTTAGTTTAGGTGTTTTAGTCAGAATGAGTTTATCTGAGCGATAAGTAATGATTGCCCCCGCCTCTGTAATAAACGAGGTGGCTTTTTCCCAGAGTTGATCACACATCGATTGATGGCAGTTGAGTTCACCCAAAAAAAGGCTGGGTGTGGTTTCGGTGTTGATAATGGGTGTTTCAGTAGATTGGGATTTTAATACACTAAGGCGTGATTTGTCCTTCATTAACTGTTCCTTGAGCTCTTTCTTTTGTCGTTTGAATGCAGCAATTTCTTGCTGATTGTCATCATATTGCTTTTTAGCGGATGCAATATTTTTTAAATTTTTTTCAGGTATTTTTTTTCCAGAGCGTTCGAAATTTGCAGCCGCTTTTTGATGCAAAATAAGCTGTTTTTTAAGTGTCTCTGATTGTCCGGCAGCAATCGATAGATGAGAGTCAACCATATCGACTTTGCTTTTTATCAGCGCGTCAATATCTTCTTCAGTGCGAAATGTTTTGAGTAGAGCAGAGTCCAAAGTCAATTGTCTTTCCAGAATTTTTGTTTGCTTATTTTGCAAGTCGGATATTTTTTTTAATTGCTGAATTTGCTCTGGCGTTTTAGCCGCCTCTTTAACAACAATTGTGCGACCTTTTTCATTTAATTCTTCGCGTTCACGTCTTGATTCCTCAGGCGGTACTTTATCGGAAAAAGATATTTTTCCATTTGCATCAACCCATTTATACAGCTTCCCTGCAAAGGCGGGATTTGAAGTGATAATGAGGATGATTGTTGAGATTAAAAGCGTCTTTTTGTGCATTGTCGTCAAAAGTGTGTTTTTTTATTTAAAGATTAAATTAATAATCGTTATCATAGGTATACTAAAAACTTAGGCAGTTGTTTGCTTAAAAGCGAGCTTGGTTATATCTTATTTCTGCTATCTGTATGGTGACAGAGTATAGTTCAGAATGCAGTTTTTGTGGGAATGCAAAGCCAGTACTGTTTTTTTAAATATTTGATACATTTGGAGTAGGTATGTCCGTCGATAAATTTCCAAACATTGCTAACGCGGTTGACACCGACCCTCAAGAAACTAAAGAGTGGCTTGAGGCGTTGCAGGCAGTGATTGAGCACGAAGGTGAGGAACGCGCCCATTTTTTACTTGAGAGTTTAATTGAAAAAGCTCGTTTTGCTGGGGCCGATATTCCGTTTAGCGCGGCTACAGCATATATCAATACGATTTCTGTGCCCCAACAAGCTCAGTATGTGGGCGATAGCACGCTAGAGCATAAAATTCGATCTTATGTTCGGTGGAATGCCATGGTGATGGTGCTTCGCGCTAATAAAAATACGAATGTTGGTGGGCATATAGCCAGTTTTGCATCCTCAGCGACATTATATGATGTGGGGTATAACCATTTCTGGCATGCGGCGAGTGAAACACATGGTGGTGATCTAGTCTATGTGCAAGGGCATGTTGCTACTGGGATTTATGCGCGTGCTTTTATGTTGGGACGCCTTAGCGAAGATCAAATGGATAATTTCCGTCAAGAGGTTGATGGCGATGGTCTTTCGTCTTACCCGCACCCTTGGTTAATGCCTGATTTCTGGCAGTTTCCCACAGTGTCCATGGGGTTGGGGCCGATCATGGCCATTTATCAAGCGCGATTCTTGAAGTACCTTGAAGATCGGGGTTTTGCAGAAACGTCTGATAGAAAAGTTTGGGCTTTTTTAGGGGATGGGGAAACGGATGAGCCTGAATCACTGGGCGCTATCGGGATGGCTGGCCGTGAAAATTTAGACAACTTAGTGTTTGTGGTTAACTGTAATTTGCAGCGATTGGATGGGCCTGTTCGTGGAAATGGGAAAATCATTCAAGAGTTGGAATCGGAGTTTAGAGGAGCGGGTTGGAATGTAATCAAACTTATCTGGGGGAATCGTTGGGATGCGCTTTTAGCGCGAGATGAAGAAGGGCATTTACGTCGACGCATGATGTCTTGTGTTGATGGTGACTATCAAACCATGAAAGCAAAAGACGGTGCTTATGTTCGAGAGCATTTCTTCAATACACCTGAATTAAAAGCGATGGTCGCTGATTGGTCCGATAAGGATATTTGGGATCTTAATCGAGGTGGGCATGACCCGGCTAAAGTCTATGCAGCTTATGATGCAGCATGCAAAGAGACTCACAGGCCAACGGTGATTTTAGCTAAGACAATTAAGGGCTATGGTATGGGTGAGTCCGGTCAGTCGCAAAATACGACGCATCAACAAAAGAAAATGAGTCATAACTCATTGTTACATTTTAGAGACAAATTTGACTTGCCGATTTCTGACGAAGATGTCGACAATCTGGCTTATCTCAGTTTCCCTGAAGATTCGCCTGAGCAAGAATATATGAAGAAAAAGCGAGAAGATTTAGGAGGCTATTTACCGGCTCGCCGTGAGAAGTCTGACTCGTTGAATATTCCAGATTTATCGGTGTTTGAGCCCATGATGAAAGGGACTTCAAAAGGGCGCGAGATTTCGACCACCATGGCCTTTGTGCGTTTGTTGAATATCTTGCTCAAAGATAAAGAAATTGGTCAGCGGATTGTGCCGATTGTACCGGATGAATCCCGTACATTTGGTATGGAAGGTTTGTTTCGTCAATTGGGAATTTGGTCGCAATTGGGGCAGCTATACACCCCCCAAGACTCAGACCAATTGATGTTTTATAAGGAAGATAAACACGGTCAAGTGCTTCAGGAAGGTATTAATGAAGCCGGTGGCATGTGTGATTGGATTGCTGCAGGTACTTCATATTCAACCAGTAATGTTCCGATGATCCCGTTCTATATTTTCTATTCCATGTTTGGTTTTCAGCGAATTGGTGACTTGGTTTGGGCTGCGGCCGATCAGCGTGCGCGTGGATTTTTATTAGGTGGGACAGCCGGACGAACGACATTAAATGGGGAAGGGCTTCAGCATGAGGATGGACACAGCTTGTTGTGGGCTTCTTCAGTACCGAATTGTATTTCGTATGACCCAACTTTTAATTATGAACTTGCTGTGATTATGCATGATGGTTTGACGCGAATGTTCAAAGAGCAAGAAGATGTTTTCTATTACTTAACGGTGATGAATGAAAACTATGCTCATCCTGCCATGCCGGAAGGGGCTGAAGAAGGTATTATCAAAGGGATGTATTTGTTCAAAGAAGGTAAGGATAGCCAGCTACGTGTTCAATTGCTGGGTTCGGGCACAATTCTTAATGAAGTGATTGCAGCAGCTGAATTGCTGAAAGCGGATTGGGATGTTGAATCGGATATCTGGAGTTGCCCAAGTTTTACAGAATTGGCGCGAGAAGGGCAAGCGTGTGAACGAGCAAACCGTCTGAAACCATCACAAGAGAAGCAAACTCCTTACGTTTCTCAATGTTTAGACGACCGCGAAGGGCCGGTGATTGTTTCGACAGATTATGTGCGCTTATTGGCAGACTCTATTCGCCCATTTATTCGGAAACATTGTGTCGTCTTAGGGACAGATGGTTTTGGTCGATCAGATACACGTGAAAATCTTCGCCGCTTTTTTGAAGTAGACCGGTACTATGTTGCGGTAACAGCGCTTAATTCATTAGCAGATTTAGGGCAAATTGAGGTGGCTGTTGTTGAAAAAGCCATAGAGAAGTATGGATTAGACACCGATAAGCCAGCCCCTTGGCTGGTTTAGAGTGGCAGGAGAATTTGATGAGTAATTTAGTAGAAGTAGCCGTTCCAGACATTGGCGATTTTGATGCGGTTGAGGTGATTGAGGTGCTGGTATCGGTCGGCGATACCGTTGAAGTCGAACAAGCCTTGCTAACACTAGAAAGCGATAAAGCGAGTATGGAAATTCCATCGTCAGCCGCTGGAGTTGTTGAAGAAATTCTGGTGAAGGTAGGTGATTCAGTTGCAGAAGGAACAGTTGTTGTCCGTTTAAAAGCAGTTGGTGGTTCAGAGGAAGCTGGCGAAACAGTGGTTGAAAAACGTGATGAAGTGGTTGAAAAAAACGTGCAAGTAACGTCAGTCAATATTCATGTCCCTGATATCGGTGATTTTGATTCGGTTGAAGTCATAGAAGTCAATGTGGCTGTGGGCGATGTGGTTGAGCAAGAACAACCATTGGTCACATTAGAAAGTGACAAGGCCAGTATGGAAATTCCATCCACGGCAGCGGGTACCGTCACAGATATTAAAGTCTCGGTGGGTGAGCAGGTGTCTGCAGGAGATTTGATTGTTGTCTTATCGGCTCAAGCTGATTCAACGGCGCCTGTTGCTAAAGAGGTTAAAGTAGAGTCTTCATCGGCTTCAAATGTTACGTCGCCTGCAAAAGCTGCCCCAGTGACTTCGACGGTTTCATCATCTGTCACATCAAAACCAACGGGGCATATTCATGCGAGTCCTGCGGTGAGAAAATTTGCGAGAGAATTGGGCGTTGATTTATCGACTGTTACTAAGGCAACGGGACCCAAAGGCCGTTTGTTAAAAGAAGATATTGCCCATCATGTTAAACAAATATTGTCGGGTGCCTCATCAGCCGTTTCAACAGGGTCAGGCATTCCACCAATCCCAGCGGTTGATTTTTCAAAATTCGGTGAGATAGAAGAAAAGCCGCTCAGCAAAATTAAGCGCTTAACCGGCACAAACCTATCAAGGGCCTGGTTGAACGTACCGATGGTGACACACCATGAACTGGCTGATATTACAGACATGGAAGCGTTTAGAAAATCTCTAAAGCCAGAGGCTGAAAAAAGGGGCGTTAAGGTGACGTTTTTAGCATTTATTATGAAAGCGTTGGTTGCCGCGTTAAAAGAGTTTCCTCAATTTAATGCCTCATTATCGCCAGATGGCCAAGGTCTGATATACAAAAAATACTACCACATTGGTATTGCCGTGGCGACGCCAAACGGCTTGGTGGTCCCCGTGTTCAAAGATGTTGATCAAACCAGTATTTTTGACTTGGCAGAACAAATGGGCGTGATTAGTAAAAAGGCGAGAGATGGCAAATTATCGCCTAAAGACATGCAAGGGGCTTGTATGACGATTTCGAGTTTGGGCGGCATTGGTGGAACAGCCTTTACGCCAATCGTTAATGCACCTGAAGTGGCCATTTTGGGTGCAACACGTGCACAGATGCAACCTGTTTGGAATGGTAAAGAGTTTGTTCCACGCTTAATGTTGCCATTAGATATGACCTACGATCATCGTGTGATTGATGGTGCTGATGCAGCCGCCTTTATGGTTGCACTGTCTGGTTACCTGAATGATATTCGTCGTGTCTTGTTATAGGAGAAATAATGGCTAATTTAATCGATGTAGTTGTTCCTGATATTGGTGAGTTTGACGACGGTGTAGAGGTGATTGATATTGCTGTATCAGCCGGTGATCGTGTTGCTATTGAAGACGGGATCGTGACGTTGGAAAGCGATAAAGCCTCTATGGATATCCCAAGCCCCTCTGCGGGGTTAGTGAAAGAGATTATGGTGGCAGTGGGTGATAAGGTGGTAGAAGGTGATTTGTTAATGACGCTTGAAAGTTTAGAAATGAATGCAGAAACACCCAAGCCTGAAAAAACAGAAACCCCAGTGACAAAGCCAGAAAAGAGCTCTGCCGATACAGGCGCAGATTTACATGCCGACGTACTTGTGATGGGAGCCGGGCCGGGTGGTTATACGGCGGCGTTTAGAGCAGCTGATTTAGGAAAAAAAGTGGTGCTGGTAGAGCGCTATTCTTCATTGGGCGGGGTTTGTTTAAATGTGGGGTGTATTCCCTCTAAAGCCTTATTGCATCAAGCACAGGTTATTCATGAAGCGGAAGAGATGTCAGCACATGGTGTTACTTTCGAGCCACCTAAATTAGATATTGATGGCATCCGCGGTCATAAAGATAGCATTATCAAGCGACTCACGGGTGGTTTGACCGGCTTGGCAAAACAAAGAAATGTAACCGTCGTTACAGGCTATGCAAATTTTGCATCTAGCCATTCAGTTAGGGTTGAACATGAGGGTGTCAGTCAATCAATTTCGTTTGATTATGCCATTATTGCCGCGGGTTCCCAGCCCATAAAAATACCCGGTTTTCCTTATAATGATGAACGCTTGATGGATTCAACAGGTGCATTGGCGTTGGCAGATGTACCTGAGACGATGCTGGTTATTGGCGGAGGCATAATAGGGCTTGAAATGGCGACCGTTTACCATGCTTTGGGGTCAAAAATCAGTGTGGTAGAGCTGATGGATCAATTAGTAGCGGGTTGTGATAAGGATCTTGTCAAACCGCTACATAAACGCTTGTCTAAACAGCTTGAGCAGGTTTATTTAAAAGCAAAAGTCACGGGTATAGAGTCAACAGAGGCGGGGCTAAAAGTGAGCTTTGAAGGCGAGGGGGTGCCTGAATCTGCAGTGTACGATAGGGTTTTACTATCGGTTGGGCGGAGCCCTAACGGCCAATTAATTTCAGCGGACAAAGCAGGCGTTAATGTCGATGAGCGTGGCTTTATTTCGGTGGATCAGCAAATGAGAACAAACGTTCCGCACATTTTTGCCATTGGAGATATTGTGGGCAATCCAATGTTAGCGCATAAAGCCGTGCATGAAGCAAAAGTAGCCGCAGAAGTTATCGCAGGTGAAAAAGTAGCCTTCGACCCTTTGACCATTCCATCTGTCGCTTATACCGATCCGGAAATAGCTTGGATGGGGTTGACTGAAACAAAGGCAAAAGCCGATGGTATTCGGTATGAAAAATCAGTCTTTCCATGGGCTGCGAGTGGTCGTGCGTTAAGTATTGATCGTGATGAAGGCATGACTAAAATACTTTGGGATCCTGAAACAAAACGTATTTTAGGCGCAGGCATCACAGGCACGAATGCAGGGGAACTGATAGCTGAAGCCGTTTTAGCGTTAGAAATGGGTGCAGATGTTGATGATATGAGCTTAACGATTCATCCGCATCCAACGTTGTCAGAGACGTTATGTTTCTCAGCCGAAATGCAAGCGGGATCAATTACGGATTTATACGTAAAGAAAAAATAGTTGGCAGGATTTTTTAGTGACTGTTGCGTTAAAGTCTGTGAAACATGGCGATCAGGGTGAGCCGTTAGTTATCTTACATGGCCTGTTTGGTAACGCGAGGAACTGGCAGGGCATTGCCAAACAGCTGTCGGCTTGTTATACCGTGTATGCCTTAGATATGCGTAATCATGGCTCTTCTCCGCATGCAGATGAGATGGATTATCAGTCGATGTCGGATGATGTATTAGCGTTTATGGCGCTCAAGGGGTTGGCTAAGGCAACTATTATAGGGCATAGCATGGGTGGTAAAGTAGCGATGCAACTGGCTCTGTCGGCACCAGATAAGGTGAGTAAGCTTGTTGTTGTTGATATTGCCCCGGTGACGTATCAGCACAATTTTGATGATGTACTGGTGGGTTTGTACCATGTGCCGCTTGATGATGTGGGTTCAAGAAAAGAGGCAGATAAATACTTGGCAGAAAAGATTGATGTGCCGAGTCTGCGGCAGTTTTTATTGCAAAACTTAGTCAGTAATACGTCTGGCGGCTACCAATGGCGAGTGAACCTGGCAAGTATTGAAGAAGGTATGAGTGATATTATGGGCTTTCCACTCAGTCAGCGAGCGGGAAACTACCATGGCCAAACATTATTTATAAGTGGTGGTAAATCAACGTACGTTGTTTCGAGACATCAAGCTGCTGCAAAAGAGCTTTTTCCCCAAGCGGAATTTCAGGTGATCAAAAATTCTGGCCATTGGCCTCACATTGACGCACCTCAGGAGTTTATGGCAAAACTAACCAGTTTTTTAAGTTAAAAAAATTATAAAGTTCTGATTTTATCTGCCGATAAAACTGGTATGAAGAAGGTTTGTTATTTAATTATTTTGGTTGCAGCGATGATGCTTTGTGCTGGTGCACAGGCACAGCAGTATCAGGCCGCTATCACGGACTCACAATGGCGGTTTTCAGGCAATAAAGTGAGCTGTTCCATAGCGCATGTCATTCCACAATACGGAGTCGGCGTTTTTGAACAAAAATCAGGTGAGCGGGTTAACTTTATTTTAAAGGCCGAATCTTATGTGCCGCCGATTCAAACGGCAATGCTAAGTTCTGTGCCACCTGTTTGGATGCATGATACGTCACCATTTAAAATAGCGACCGTTAAAGCGGTTACCCAAAAAGTAGTGGTCGATAGTGATGTGTCTGAACGGATGTTGCAAGAATTATCAAACGGCCGTTTCCCTCAATTTAGTTATCAATCTGGGCAAGTTGGACAAGTGAACGTTGTTGTTTCTTCCGTTAACTTTTTGGATGTTATGTTGCAATTTGAGGCGTGTCGTCAAGAGTTACTGCCCTATAGTCGAAATGAGCTCCATCAACAGCTGTCGTTGTTTGATCATCGAAGTACATCAATGACACATCAGAATCGTAAGTTTTTAAATAAAGCAGTCACCTATGTAAAAGAAGCCGGTGAGAGTGAACGTATTGACCTGATTAGAGGAACAGAAGGGTTTTCGGTTAAAGATGGTCGGCGCCTTCATAATAGACGCATTGAAACTGTGCGCAAACAATTGGTTGAGCAAGGCATGCCACCCGAACAAATTATTGCACTGGATGACCCAGAGGCACTTGATACGCCCGAAGGCAGTGTTCGCTTGAAGGTGGCTGGCCCAGAACCGTTTAAACATATTTATTTTCGGTCAGGTTCTATTTATTTAAACAGTCGCGATAAAGCCAAGCTGGATTATTTATTGGACTATATGCGTCTAAAAAAACCACATGGCATCTTGGTTTTGGAAGGACACAGTGATAGTGAAGGTTCGCGTCATGCGAACATGGCAATAGCAAAAAAACGGGTGGACGTGATTAAGCAATATCTTTTATCAAAGGGCGTCCGTTCTAATCAATTTATTACCAAAGCCTACGGCGAAACCCGACCGACAAGCAGTAATAGATACCCATCAGGCCGTCAACTAAACAGGCGAGTTGATATTTCAATCTCAGGCTAACGCCAGATAGTCAGCCAATCGGTTATAATTCGCTTTATATTTTTTTAGTTGCGAGTTATGTCATGTCAAAGCAAGAAGTTAATAAGGTTGTTCTGGCCTATTCGGGCGGATTAGATACGTCAGTTATCCTTAAATGGTTAGAAGATGTTTACGATTGTGAAGTGGTCACATTCACCGCAGACTTAGGGCAAGGTGAAGAAGTTGAACCTGCACGCGAAAAAGCCGCCTCATACGGTATAAAAGAAATTTATATTGATGATTTAAAAGAGGAATTCGTTCGTGATTTTGTATTCCCAATGTTCCGTGCTAATACGATTTATGAAGGCGAATACCTATTAGGTACTTCTATTGCCCGGCCACTAATTTCAAAACGTTTAATTGAAATTGCTAATGAAACCGGCGCTGATGCTATTTCTCATGGCGCAACGGGTAAAGGCAATGACCAGGTACGTTTTGAATTGGGGGCGTATGCATTAAAACCGGATGTCAAAATTATCGCCCCCTGGCGTGAATGGGATTTAACATCGCGTGATTCCTTGTTGGCCTATGCTGAAAAAGCGGGGATTGCCGTAGAAATGAAACGTGGTAAAAAATCACCCTATTCGATGGATGCAAACTTACTGCATATTTCCTATGAAGGCGATATTTTGGAAGACCCCTGGGTTGAGCCGGAAGAAGAAATGTGGCGTTGGTCAGTCTCACCTGAAGCAGCACCGAATGAGCCAACGTATCTTGAACTCGAATACAAAGCCGGTGATATCGTCGCTATTGATGGTCAAGCCATGTCACCAGCGACGGTGCTTGCACAATTAAATAAAGTAGGTGGTGAAAATGGCATTGGCCGCGCAGATATTGTAGAAAACCGATATGTCGGCATGAAGGCGCGTGGTTGTTACGAAACACCGGGTGGAACGATTATGCTCAAAGCTCACCGTGCCATGGAGTCTATAACATTAGATCGTGAAGTGGCGCACCTTAAAGACGAGTTAATGCCTCGTTATGCGAGCTTAATTTATAACGGGTATTGGTGGAGCCCCGAACGTGACATGCTGCAAACAATGATTAATGCCTCGCAAGTGAGTGTTAATGGCCGAATTCGTTTAAAACTGTATAAAGGCAATGTGATTGTTGTTGGCCGAGAGTCTGCAACAGATAGCTTGTTCGATGAAAATATCGCTACGTTTGAAGATGACGGTGGTGCATACGATCAAAAAGATGCCGAAGGGTTTATCAAATTAAATGCGCTGCGTATGCGTATTGCCGCAGGTAAGCATTCTTAGAAGCAAAAAAACGCCCTCTAAAATGTAGAGGGCAGTTAGAGGGACTCTTAAAAGATTTGAGATCGGAAGTAGCCAGTTATGAGGAGGCGGCATGCTTATAAAGAGTTATTATGAAGTCTAACTGAATTTTGGATTTTGTGAATGTGACAAATTGTCGCAGACCCCATTGAAGTGGAGAATTTATTTTATAAACCCGTCAAGATATTAAGCTTGGCAGAATAAAAAATTCTGCGACTCAAGGTTTCTAAAAATGCCAATAAATCTGTTGCCATTTAGATGGGGAGTAAAGGTGCGACAATTTGTCACACTTCAGAAAGTTTTTTCATAGGTAGAATTACTTTTGTTGTAAAAAACAAAAATAAGGAAATCATGAAACAGCTTAAGTTCAGTTTATTACCAGCAGCTATTGCTGCTGTTTCCGCCCATGCGGCAGACTATACCAATCAAACCATTATTGTCGAAGACAGCAAAATGCGCCCGGGTGCATTTGGTCTTGCTCCAGAGTCTTTAGCGTTAAAAGACACCGCTGCGTTATTGAAACGTGTGCCGGGTGCAAATGTTAATAGGAATGGCCCGTTAACCGGGATTGCATCTTATCGGGGTCAATTTGGTTCTCGAGTGAATACGTCGGTTGATGGTATGTCATGGAAAGAAGTGGGACCTAACAGCATGGATCCGCCATTAAGTCACATCCCTGCAGCCTTAACGGATAACTTAACGGTTTATCGTGGCATTGCGCCCGTTAGCAGTGGGATTGAAACCATCGGGGGGTCAATGTCTGCAGTTTCGCGTAAAAGTGAGTTTGCGGATAACATTGATTTTGAGTTTCATGGGTTAGCATCTTTTGGTTATAGTGAAGTAGATAACGGACTAACAAGCAGCGTTTTGGGTACTTATGCTAATGATAGTCATCGTTTTCATGCCAGTTTGAGTCAAGAACAGGGAGACGATTACGAGTTCGATGGCAGTCAATCTGTTGACCCCAGTCAGTACGACCGAGAGGCATACACGGTTGGCTACGGTTTCCGTCAAGGCACACATGAGCTCGGTTTTGATTACAGTAATAACGATACGGGGCACTCAGGTACGCCCTCATTACCCATGGACATTATTTGGGTTCGCGGTGGTGTCTTGACAGCGGACTACTCATTGCAGTTAGCTGAAAGTCGTTCGCTAGACGTTGATTATTACTACCAAGATATGCGTCACTTGATGAATAACTTTAGTTTGCGCCCTAACGGTGTGTTAGCTGGTAGAGAGCGTCAAAGCTTAACGACGGTTGATGGCGGTGGTTTATCTATTGTTTATCATCTGCCATTATCAGGGGGGCGTTTAAGTCTAGGACTTGAAGGCGATGAGTCAACGCATGACGGATTTATCACTGATCGAAATAACCCGATGTTTGGCGTGGATAACTTCAACGGAGCGGAGAAAAATCGTTACAGTACGTTTGCTGAATGGAAAGGTGATATTGACGAGGGCTTAGAACTTGAGGCAGGTGTTCGTTATACACAAGTTGATATGGATTCCGACGAGGTGAGCCATCACATGTATGGGATGATGATGCCTGTAACAGTTCTTGTTGATAATTTTAATGGCAGTGATCGTTCTCAAACAGATCATAACTGGGATTTTGCTGCGATCTTGAGGCAAACATTGTCCAACGAATTAACAGCAGAAGTTGGTTTGGCTCGTAAAATGCGTTCCCCCTCATATCAAGAACGTTTTTTATGGATACCTCTAGAGGCGACTGGTGGATTAGCGGATAACCGAGTGTATATTGGTGATGTTAACTTAGACCCAGAAACAGCGTATCAGTTTGAAGCGGGGTTAGAGTACGCATCTGGTGGGTTGTATGTCGCACCACGTGCTTTTTATCATCGCATAGATGATTACATTCAAGGCGAGGTTAGCACGAATGCTGCTGCCAATATGATTTCAAATTCGAATACTGGGCGGGATGCGCTTCAGTTTACGAATGTGGATGCCGAGCTTTACGGTGTGGATGTAGAGTGGGGGTATGAGCTGACAAATGATTGGCGTTTAGACGGTACGGTAAGTTATGTGCGAGGGCGTCAAAGAGACAAGGGGGGCGATAACCTATACCGGATAGCGCCGCTTAACGCACGAACTCAATTAACCTACGCGCAAAATAACTGGTCTATTGCAACAGAGGTAGAGGCCTATGCTGCGCAAAACGATGTGGCTGACTATAACGGCGAAATGAATTCAGCGGGTTATGGCTTACTTCATCTGCGTGGCGAAATTCAGCCAGCGACAGGCTTTAATGTCGGTGTGGGCGTGGAAAATATCTTAGATAAAGACTACGAAGACCATACAGCGGCTATCAATCGTGCGATGGGTAATGCAGATGTAGCGGTTGGAGATAAAGTCCCCAGCCAAGGGAGAAACTTATACATTACGGCTCGTTATGAATGGTAGGTTAACGGTCTCATTTAAAGAGAGAAAAACCTAAGCGTTTGCTTAGGTTTTTTTATTCAGTTTCAAACAAAATAGATGAATGATAATTGTCTCCATTCACTTAACTTTTATTTGACGATACAAAAGGATGATGTTTCCATATCGTTCTAATAATATAAAATTTATTTGATAGGTTTGTTTTTTATAATTTTAAAGTGATTAAGGAGAGAGTGTATGAAGATTGAAGCAGCGGTAGTTCGTGAAGGTAAAGGTGATTTTAAGATCGAAAGCCTTGAGTTGTCAGAGCCGTCAGATGATCAAATTCTAATTAAAATTGCCGGTGTCGGGTTATGCCACACGGACTTGACGTGCCGCGATCAGCTTTATCCGGTTCCTCTCCCAATGGTATTTGGCCATGAAGGGTCAGGTATTGTAGAAAAAGTTGGAAAAAACGTGACTAAAGTTGAACCGGGCGATCACGTGGTTTTAACTTTCTATACTTGCGGTAAATGTGACGCTTGTGTTTCTGGTGATCCAACAAGTTGTGCAAATTCATTTGGCCCAAACTTTATGGGGCGTGCAGTGGATGGCAGCTGTACTATTCATGATCATGACGGTGCTGAAATTGGATGTAGTTTCTTCGGGCAATCATCATTCGCCAGTCATGCCTTGGCTTATGAGCGTAATACCGTTAAGGTGACAAAAGATGCGCCAATCGATTTATTGGGTCCATTAGGTTGTGGTGTTCAAACAGGTGCCGGTTCTGTGCTTAATGCGTTAAACCCACCCGCGGGTAGTGCGATTGCTGTATTTGGAGCAGGTGCGGTAGGCCTTTCAGCGGTTATGGGCGCTGTAGTAGCAAATTGCACAACGATTATTTCAATCGATGTTAACCCTAGCCGTCTAGAGTTAGCTAAAGAACTGGGCGCAACGCATGTTATTAATGCAGCTGAACAAGACCCTGTTGAAGAAATACAGAAACTAACAGGCGGTGCAGGTATTGCTTATGTTCTTGAAACCAGTGGTGTTGCACCGGTCTTAACTCAAGCCATCATGTCGTCTTGTGTGGGTGGTGAAATTGGTATTGTAGGTGCGCCAGCAATGGGAACAACAATACCGCTTGATATTAACCATATGTTATTCAACCGTAAATTACGTGGAATTGTAGAAGGTGAATCAAATTCAGATATCTTTATTCCAAGACTGATTAGCCTTTATCAGCAGGGTAAATTCCCATTTGATAAATTGGTTAAATTCTATGATCTTGACCAAATTAATGAAGCGGCGGCCGATTCTGAAAAAGGAACGACACTTAAGGCGATTATGCGGATTAAATAATTATCGTTTAATCGTTATTGTTAAAGCCGGAGCCTGTAGTAAGTTCCGGCTTTTTTATGCGTTTTAAATTTCTTGAAGGAGAATGTAACAAAGTTGCCTTGCCTCGTTAGCCTCTGTTAGGCAATATTGAGTTGCGCTATACAGACTCAGGTAATTAAGCTCGTTGTTCTGATATACCTTTTTATTGGTTTTATGAAAAATCGATATAGGGTTAATAAAAAATAAAAAATAAAAAATAAAAAAAAGAGGAGAGAGTATGAAAAAGTTAATAAAAGTGTGTCCCTTATTGTTTTTTTTATCAAGTAGTGCCTTTGCAGGTGGCGGTTATTTTTCTATAGGGTATGGGCACGTTGCAAAACAAACAGCAGGTGCGGTAACGGCCGTGGCGGAAGATGCTTATGCAGGGGCCTCTAACCCGGCTAAGTTGACGGCTGCAGGGAACCAGTTTGAAGTGGGTATGGAGTTTTTTAGCCCTAATAGAGAAGTGAAAAGAAAGGGGGCAACGGGGCCGGGATCGATTTATAACTTCTCATCGGATAGCCGTAACTCATTCTTTCTTATTCCAGACTTTGCTTATTCGCATCGGCTGAATGAAGAAGTGACTGTGGGTGTGACAGCCTACGCAAATGGTGGGCTTAACAGTGAATATACAGATACCACCGGTATTCTAGGAACAAATGCGAACCCAGCTGTTTGCGGTAATAAAGCAGGTAACTTTTTTACCGGCTGCGATGAATTAGGCTTTGATTTGGCTCAGTTAATTATTGCGCCAACGCTTGCTTGGAAGGTGTCCCCTAAGCAGAGCATTGGTCTCTCACCGCTGTTTGCAATACAAAGCTTTGAGGCTTTTGGTTTTCAGGGAATGGCTCCATTATCAAAATACCCAAGCAAGCTCACCAATAAGGGTCATGATATTGCTTTAGGCGTTGGTGCGCGGGTCGGCTGGTATGCAGAAGTCTCGCCTTGGTTATCATTAGGCGCGGCGTATTCATCAAAGATCTATATGCAAGAATTTGATGACTACAAAGGCTTGTTGGCAGAAGGTAGCTTTGATATTCCTGCCAATTACAGTATAGGAGCCGCCATCAAACCAAATGAGGACTGGATCATCGCATTAGATATTCAACGAATTGAGTTTTCTGAGGTGAAAGCATTAGGTAATAGCGTGCTTAATTCACTATCTCCTAGTGCTCCGCCAATTGGAAGCGCTTCCGGTAGTGCGTTTGGCTGGGATCGAAATCAAACAAATTATAGGCTTGGGGTGACTTATTTCGCTTCCAAAAACTTAACGTTAAGGGCAGGTTATGCTTATGGGAAAAGGCCCAATGATAATGATATCGATGCGACAACACTCAGCATATTAACGCCAAACCCTGTCCACCAATTAAGCGTTGGCTTGAGTTGGAAGACAGAAGAAGGCAATGCGTTACATGTAGGTTATGAACGTTTTATTAAAGAAACATACAGAGGCCCTTCTGCATTATTTCCTGGTGCCAGTGAGTCGGTAACCCCCTATGTGAATGCAATACACGTCGCCTATACTTGGGTGCTGTAGCCTTAGAATAATGCATTGAAGGACTGGCAGTTTTCGATGATGTTTTCTGTGTTAAAAAGGTGATCGACGACAGCAAGGTAGTCGACTCCTGCAGTAATCAGAGCTTTTGAATTGTCGTGACGAAGACCGCCAATGGCAACGACAGGGATAGATAAGGCGGCTTTTGCATCGACGAGAGTTTTTATATTGGCTAACGGTGTGCCAGGTTTTGTG
>Ga0213864_10000018_pt1 | contig 72295 bp, 74 predicted proteins | sample PICome_5_FD_160078 | JGI IMG/M metagenome (GOLD analysis project Ga0213864, IMG submission 160078) | Coastal seawater microbial communities near Pivers Island, North Carolina, United States - PICO247 | ecosystem: Environmental > Aquatic > Marine > Coastal | place: USA: North Carolina... | reverse complement strand
CAATTGCTGTTACTATAGCGCCAGCTTGAATTAGATTTGCAGTTTTTCCTCCAGGCGCAGCACAAAAATCAACAAAATTCATACCTTTGATTTCATTTTCAATCAGTTTAACTGGGATTGAAGCCGATACATCTTGAACCCACCACTTGCCATCTGAATAATATTTTATATCTGGAATAAAACCATAATCAAAAAGCCTTATTGTTCCTGTATTTAATGCCACGCCATTTATTTCTGAGACAAATTTCGACTCTGGGTCTTTTAGAGTAATATCTAGAGGTGGGGCTGTAAGTAATGATTGAGCGGTAGATAATATTTCACTCGGCTTATATTGCACATGCCATCTTCTCCTTAACCAATCAGGCAAAAGAATATTGGTATCAAATTGTTTTAAATTAATATCTTCTATTTCACGGCTTATTTTTCTCAGAACAGCATTAACAAGCCCTTGTAATTTGTATGATTTTCTATCTCTTTTGGTTAAATTAATTGCAATATTTACAACTGCGTACGGTGGAGAGCTGATTACAATAATCTGAGTTATTGAAATAAGTAGAATGATATGAATACGGGGTGAGTGTTCCTCGATAGAATTTGATAAGTATTTATCTAGAATTTTTTCAATAAACCCCCAATATCGTAATGTAGTCATTATTATATTTTTTGAGAAAGCGAGATCTTCTTTGGGGAGTGACTTATATTTATCTTTTGAAAGATAGAACTCAAAACTTTGATCAGTATTAATGTTTTTTTGAGTGATATTCATTAAAACATCAACTGCTAATTCTCGAGCTTTGTAGCCAAGATAGTCTTTTTTTTTCAGATCATTGGGCATGCTATATTTAATTTTTTTTTTAGATTATTATATCTAAGATATAATCATAGCAATAAAGCTAAAAATATGAATAAAGAAAAAAGAAATGATCTTCCTCCCGCTGCATTGAGAGCATTAGCAGAAGCAGAAGAGAGAAGAAAAAAAAATGAACAAGAAAAAAAAGAGATGCCTAAAGAAGTAGATGGACCGGAAGGACCTGAGCCAACACGATATGGTGACTGGGAAAGAAAAGGTATCACTTCAGATTTCTAATTATTTATTTTTCCTGTTTTTAATTAAATCATCCACTACCGCTGGTTCAGCTAATGTTGACGTGTCGCCAAGCTGGGCAAAATCATTTTCAGCAATCTTTCGCAAAATTCTACGCATAATTTTTCCGGATCTGGTCTTTGGTAATCCTGGTGTAATTTGAATATGATCAGGTGTAGCAATTGGGCCAATTATTTCCCTAACGGTTTGTATAAGTTCCTTTGTAATTTCGGCATCATCAAATTCTATGCCTGCTTTTAATGTAACGAATGCATATATACCTTGTCCTTTTACATCGTGTGGGAAACCAACTACTGCAGACTCAGAAACTTTTTTGTTAGAAACTAGTGCTGACTCAACTTCAGCTGTTCCAAGCCTATGACCTGAAACGTTTATTACATCATCAACTCTGCCCGTTATCCAGTAGTAACCATCATTATCCCTTCGACATCCATCTCCTGTGAAGTACATTTCTTTGTATGTTGAAAAGTATGTTTGCTCAAAACGATCATGATCACCATAAACAGTGCGCATTTGTCCAGGCCAAGAGTCGCAAATAACGAGATTACCAGAACACTCACCATCAAGTATTTTCCCCTCGGGATCAACAATGGCTGGTTTAATTCCAAAAAAAGGTAAGGTTGCAGAGCCGGGCTTTTGATCGATTGCACCTGGAAGAGGTGTAATCATTATTCCCCCAGTTTCTGTTTGCCACCAAGTATCAACAATAGGTGATTTTGCTTCACCAACGATATTATAGTACCAATTCCAAGCTTCTGGGTTTATAGGCTCACCCACTGTCCCTAATAGTTTTAAACTAGACCTTTTTGTAGATTTTACATAGCTATCCCCAGCTCCCATTAAGGCTCTTATTGCGGTTGGGGCTGTATAGAAAATATTTACATTATATTTATCAATTATTTCCCAACATCTTGATGGGCTTGGATAATTTGGAAGCCCTTCGTACATGACAATAGTAGCAGCATTTGACAGAGGTCCATATACAATATAACTGTGTCCTGTTATCCAGCCAACATCTGCAGCACACCAGTAAATATCATCTGGTTTATAATCAAAAACATATTGGTGTGTCATTGAAGCATAAACTAAATATCCACCTGAAGTATGAAGAACACCTTTCGGTTTACCTGTTGAGCCAGATGTATACAAAATAAACAGAGGATCTTCAGCACTCATTTCTTCCGGAACAGACTCATTGCTAACTGATTTAGCTTCTTCATGATACCAATGATCAATTTTATTATTCCAATCTATCTGATTTCCTGTTCTTTGAATAACAAGACTATGTTTAACATCCGTCCCTAATCTTTTTGCAATAGCTATGGCATTATCAACATTTTCTTTAAGAGGAATTATTTTTCCACCTCTTAACCCTTCATCCGCAGTAATGATTATTTCAGATTTACAATCGTCAATTCTACCAGCGAGAGCTTCAGGGGAGAAACCTCCAAACACAACCGAATGTATTGCTCCAATCCTTGCACATGCCAACATCGCAAATGTTGCCTCGGGAATCATTGGCATATAAATAGTTACTCTATCACCTTTTTTAGTTCCAAGATTCTTTAATACATTAGCAAATTTACAAACTTCACTATGAAGCTGCGTGTAAGTGAAGGTTTTTGTTTCTTTTCCATCATCACTTTCCCAAATTATAGCTATTTTATTTCCATTTTTACTGAGATGTCTATCAACACAATTTGCCGCCACATTTAAAGTCCCATCCTCAAACCACCGAATATTGATATTGCCCTTCTTGTAGGATGTATTTTTAATAATGGTATATGGTTTTATCCAATCAATTCTCTGCCCATTCTCTGCCCAAAATTTTTCAGGAGAGCTTATACTTTCTTGATATAACTGATTATATTTTTCATTATTTACATAGGCTTTGTTTGCCCAATCTGAATTTACTTTATTTCCAAAAAAATCACTCATTTCATTCTCTTTTTACGTTTAATTTTAAATTTAATATGGAGATCCTATTTTACAGATGATATCCCATTCATGTTTTGTGACAGGTTGAACAGAAAGCCTAGAATTTTTCACTAATATCATATCTGCTAATTCTGGCATGCTCTTAATCAAGTCTAAGTTAACAGTATTTTTGAAGCTTTTGTGATATGCAAGGTCTACACATCTCCAAGTTTGATCTTCAATTGTGGTATCTTGATGTGACTCAGCAATAACTCGAACAATCCCTACAATATTTCTTTCTTTAACAGAATGATAAAAAAACCCCAAATCGCCGATTTTCATGGCATCCATATTATTGCGAGCTTGGTAATTTCTTACTCCATCCCATTGTGTGCCTTTATCACCTGCTTTAATTTGGTCATCCCAAGACCAAGTACTCGGTTCAGATTTAAAGAGCCAGTAAGCCATTAGTTTATTACTTTCTAAATTTCATCTTTCAGAGGCCTATTCATTAAAAGCCCAATTGCCTCATCAATATTATAATTATTGTACAGTATATTGTATATTGCTTCAATGAGGGGCAAATCGATATTTTTACTCTTTGCAATGTTGTAGACAGCTTTCGCAGTATGGTAGCCTTCAGTAAGATAATCTATTTTTATATCTGTGCTACCACTTTTCCCAATATCGTATCCTAATTGAGTATTTCTTGATTTTAAGTTGGATGCAGTTAGAACTAAATCACCAAGACCAGATAATCCAATAAAGGTATCTTTTTTTGCGCCTAAGCATTCTCCAAATATGATAATTTCATTCATCCCTCTGCTTATTAAAGAGGCAACGGATCCATCCCCCAAATTCTTTCCCATCGCAATACCAGTAGATATAGCAATTATATTTTTTAGTGCTCCACCAATTTGAGTTCCAATAATATCTTCACTAAAATAAGGACGAAAATTATTATTGGCCAACAATTCTCCAACATCTAACAGAACCTCTTTTTTTTCACATGCGAGAGTTAGAGCAGTTGGTTTGCCATTTGCTATATCAATAGCAAAACCTGGTCCAGATAAAACCATTGGTATCCAATTTGGCAGATTAATTTTACTTATTTCATGTAAAAGAAGATTTTTTCGAGTATCAATCCCTTTTGATGCAATAATAAATGGGATTTTCTTATCTTTGTTTTTTTGTATAGATCCTGAAATATTATCAAATTCTTGAGTTGGTGAGGCGTATATCAATATATCTGAAGCCGAAACATCATCTAAATCGGATGAAAAATGAATATTATTTCCAATTGGCATATTACCAATTGAATTTGATCTTCTTGTCTTTTCAAGATCATTAGCTTTTTGGGGATTGTGATGCCACAGCTTAATATTGTGACCATTTTTTTGTAAATTTATTGCAAGAGCAATACCCCATGCACCTGCTCCAATTATTCCAAAATTAATCATGCTTTTACACCAGCCCCTCTAACTTTTTGACCTTCTAAATCAAGAGGCCATCTTGTTCTTACTGAGACATCGTTCGTTTCTAAAATACCAGCATTGGATCTTTCGATCCCAGCCCATGCAATCATTGCTGCATTATCTGAGCATAGTTCTTTTGGCGCAACAAAAACTTTAAATTCTTTTTCTTCACTCAATTCTTTTATAGATGAGAAGATCTTTTTATTAGCAGCAACCCCGCCAGCTATGACCACATTTAGATCGATATTTTTAAATTCATCTCGAAAACAGCTAATAGCTCTCTCTAATTTATCTTTCAAAACATCAATTATGGAGTCTTGAAATTCAGCACAAATATTGCAAGCTGTTTCATTTGAGATTGGTATAGATTTTTCAATTTCTCTTCTCACTGCTGTCTTCAATCCAGAAAATGAAAAATTTAGTTCTTGAGAGTTAATTAAAGGCCTTGGAAATTTAAAGTTATAATCTGTTTTATTATTAGCCATTGACTCTACTATTGGACCACCTGGATATCCAAGGTTCAGAGATTTTGCTACTTTATCGTATGCCTCCCCAAGCGCATCATCAATAGTTGTTCCAAGTCTTGTGTATTCTCCAACATTTCTTACAATTAAAATTTGCGTATGACCACCTGTCACTAATAATAAAAGATAAGGGAATTCTATCTTTTGAACCATTCGAATTGTTAGTGCATGTCCTTCAAGATGATTAATTCCTAATAAGGGTTTTTTCGTAACACTTGAAATAGCTTTAGCGATTGTTACACCAACTAATAATCCCCCTTTTAACCCAGGGCCAGAAGTTACAGCAATAGAGTCCAAATTCTTGAAATCACAATCTGCTTCATTCATCGCCCTTAGAATAACTTCATCAATATATTGTATGTGAGATCTCGCAGCAATTTCTGGAACAACTCCACCATAGTCCGTATGTTCTGAAATTTGGGAGTGAACAACGTTTGATAATATTTCACACCTATTATTGCTATTAAGCTTTACAACTGCAGCAGATGTCTCATCACAACTAGTTTCTATACCAAGAACAATCATCTTTTTGTTTGCTATTAAATTGGATATGTTTTAAAAAATTTATCTGAAGGATAATACCATCAAAGAAACCATTTATATATTAATTTATCAATTTTGATTTAATGTCAGATTTAAAATCCAAAAAAATCTTAAGGATTGGGACCAGGGGAACAAACCTTGCTGTTAAGCAGGCAGAAATTTTAGCTAATAATATTGTAACTAAAAAAATATGCTCTGCAAATGACATCGAAATAATAAAAATTAAATCATCGGGGGATCTCGTGGGCTCGTCAATAGGTCCATATGATGGCAAAGGATTATTTACAAAAGAAATAGACCAAGCATTACTTGATGATAAAATTGATATTGCTGCGCATTCTACAAAAGATATTGAGAGTATAATTACTAATGGCTTAGATTTATTTGGTGTTCTTGAAAGAGAAGATCCCAGAGATGCATTAATAACAACTAACAGTATTACAAGTATTGAAAATCTTCCTGATAATTGTCTTGTTGGCACCTCATCTCCTCGTCGTGGGGCAATTATAAAATCCATTAGAGAAGATATTGATGTGATAGAGTTCAGAGGAAACTTTGAAACTCGAATTAGAAAATTAATTGACAAAGAAGTTGATGCAACTTTTTTGGCTATGGCAGGAATAAATAGGCTATCTTTTAAAGATTGTCACATCCTACCTATTGACACAGATACAATGACTCCAGCTGCAGGACAAGGAGCTATCGGACTTGTAGCAAAGATAGGTGATCAAAGGGTAATAGATATTATTCAAAAACTAAATCATAGTGAGTCCTTTACTTGCATACTTGCGGAAAGATTAGTTTTAGAAAAATTTGGTGGCTCTTGTTTTCAGCCAATAGCAATATATTCTCATTATACTGGGATAAATGAAATATCAATAACCGCTATGATATCAAACACTGATGGTAGTAAAACTTTCAAAATCAAAGAGACGGCATCAGAAGAGACAATATTTGATATAGCTAGCGATATTGGGCAAAAATTGTTAAAATATTACCAAGAAGAATTATCAAAAGCTGCAATTTAGTCCAATGAAATTTGTACTTACCAGACCGATAGAGGACTCTAAAAGGATTAAGCAGAGTCTTGAAAATCAGGGTCATGATGTTATTGTTAACCCATTACTAGAAATAAAATATAAAACAAATAAATTTAATCCTGAAAAATATGAGGTTTTAATATTTACTAGTCGTCATTCTATCCGTTATCTTGAAGAAAAAAAAATATTTCCAAAGAATAAAATTATCTGCGCTTGTGGCAAGTCAACATTTTTGGAAGCAAAAAAATTTGGTACAGAAAATACCTATATCCTCTACAGTAATGTTTCAGAATTAGAAGATAACTTTGCTAATATAAATGGTATAAAAGAAAAAAAAGTTGTTTATCTGCGCGGCAGAGAAATTACATCTGACATTGTCTCAATTTTCAAAGATAATGGGATTAATATTGATGACGAAATTGTTTATGAAGCAAATGCGATTAATGAATTCAACAATGAATTTAAAAATGAATTAGATCGTGGTCAGAACTTAGCAATTTTGTTTTACTCTATCAGAACTGCTCAGATATATCTTCAATTAATGGAGAAATATAATTTAAGTAATAAAACGTCAATAATTATAGCTTACTGTATATCAAAGAACGTTGCCAACTTTTTGACCAAGTTTGGAATAGAAACAAGGTATGCACTAGATACTTCAGATGATGCAATATTACAATTGATCACTAATGAACATTAAAAGTTATGAATACAAGTTCTAATAGCCGAAAAAAACAGATTAAACCAAAAGTTACTATAGATCATGATAATCATGGAAAAGATCCAAAACCTAAATTTGGATTGGTGAAACGATTTCTGAGTAAATTAAATTCAAAGATCTTAGTGTATTTAATAACTTTTGGTGCATTTGTATATTTAGTTTATTTTCTAATCCCATTTTTTAATGGAACATCAAATATTATATTAATTGACGGAAAAATTTTAAATGAGCAAGAAGCAAAAATTACAGAGATAGAGTCACAGATTAATAATAATAACCAACTATTATTGGCTTTACAGGGCAAGGATGACGCTATCACAGACCTAGAAAGAAAGATCATAGAGTTAAATAATATACTAAATACAATTTCAGAAAAAAATATTGAAATTACAGAGCAGAATAATCAGCTAATTTCAATGATGCATGAGACAAAAAATCCCGGAATTGATCAATCCCAAAATCTAATTAATAATGAAGAATTGTCATTAACAGAGGCTAAACCTGTCGAAGATGAAACATTCATACCAGTAGAAGACTCATTAATAAGTTTAGATAAAAATACAGCGATGGATCCTATTCAAGATGCACCAACATCCATAGAAGTCTCGATTAGTGAGAATAATAAAAATATAGTAGAGTTGGTCATAAGAAGAATCGAAGAAAACATAGATTTAAAGATTGAGTTTCAAGACGAAATAGATATATTGCAAAACCTTGGATTAGATGATTTGACAGTTAATAAACTTATCAAATTATCTTATGAGACTGTTCCATCCCAAGAAGATTTAATCAATGAATTGGATAGAATACTTGAAAGTCAGGTTAGTCTTTTTGAAGGGGATAATGGGTTCAAATCTAAAGTATTTAATTATATATCTGGAGAAATTTCTATCACAAGAAAAAGTTATATTCAAAATTCCAATAAAATTGATGAAATAAAAGCAAATATTTATAATGACGATCTCTTAGATGTATTAATTTCAATTGATAAAATAGATTTAGAAAGCGATAAATCAACATTAATTGATATGATTAAAGTCAGGAAAATATACAAAGATAATATGCAAGAATTAAGAGATAAATTTGAAATAAATTAGTATATGAAACAAGGCTTCATTAATGATTAAAATATTTTTCTTATTAGCATCCTTAATAGGATTGGTATATATATTTAGCTGGTTAAATACCTACACGGGCTCTGTCTTGTTCTTGTTGGGTGATTACGAGGTAACCGTATCACCATTATTTTTTACATTTATAATTTTATCTATAATAGTTTTATCAATCTTATTATGGTTGGTATTTTCCTATGTAATTCATCTTCCCAAAAAAATTCATCAACTAAAAGAAGCAAAGATCAAAGAGAGATTACAAAATGCTATATCTAGTGGATTAATTTATGCCGCGGTAGGAAATGCAAATGCTGCAGACTCAGAAATAAAAAAGATTGATAAGCTTGCCAAAAATAAAGATGAAAATAATCAAATAATGACTCTTTTACTTAAGGCCCAAAATGCTAGTTTGAAAAAAGATAATAAGGAATTGAATAAGATATTCCAATCTATGAAAGCGATAGAAAATACTAAAATGTTAAGTTATCGTGGATTATATACCATTTCCAAAAATGCAGAGGATCCAACAAAATCGATTGAACTTTTAAAAGAAGCCGAAGCTTACAATGCTAATGAACCTTGGTTAATGGATGAGTTATTTAAATGTTATTTAATGACACAAAACTGGAAGTCAGCATCTGATGTTTTAGAAAAGAAATTAAATAATAAGTTAATTACAAAAAAGGAGTTTAATACATTCAATTCCATAATACTTACAGCACACGCATTATCTGTAGAGGAAGTGAATCAAAATGATGCATTAAATAGCGCGCTTGAAGCAATAAAGTTAGAGAAATCACAAATAATATCAGCTTTAATTTGTGCAAAGATTTTATCAGAACAAGGTGATAAAACTAAAGCAGAAAAGATTATATTGGATACATGGAAAATAGCTCAGCATGAGGATTTAGCTTATTTATATAGCTATTTGCAGTCAGGAATATCTCCAAAACAAAGAATTGAAAGAATTGAGGCCCTAATTAAAAAGACTAAAGTGTCCGGTATAGAAGGTGCAGTTGCATTAAGTAGGGCTTTTATGGATGATCAAAATTTTGATAAAGCAAGAGAGATAATTGAGCCTCATGTTAATGAAGATTCTAGCAAAAGAATTTTTGAATTATTAGGTGATATCGAAGCAAAAGTATCAAGAGGTGGAGTGAAGTCACGTGATTGGATTAGAAAAGCACTAAATGCAAAAATAGATACTGGTTGGCATGACTCAGAGATATCATCGTTAGTTTGGATACCTTGTTTGCCAGCTACTGGAGAAATCAAAGTTTTAAAGTGGGGTGATTATAAAATTAAATCAATAGATGATAATACTGCATTTATTGAAAACTTTGATACTAAAAGATTACTTGCGAAAAATATTCAAGAGATAGAAATACCAGATACGAGTGATGAGATTGAGGATGTAGTAGAAGTTGAAGTGATATCAGATAATAAGCAAGATAAACCTAAAGATGAAAAAAAAGACACCAAAACCACCAAGACTGCCCCAAAAGAAGACGTAAGTGATGATATGATCTTACCTGATGATCCAGGGGTGACTCAAGAAGAAGATATAAACGAACCATAACTCTACTTGATTTACTATTAAAATAATTAGCTATATTATTTACAATTAGTGCCGATGTAACTCAGTAGGTAGAGTAGCAGTTTCGTAAACTGAAAGTCGTAGGTTCAAGTCCTATCATCGGCACCATTGAAGAATATTTAGTAAATGATCAAGATACTCCTATTTTTTAAGTGATTGCTACCATAAATCAGGTCGTGACAACGCAGCAACACACTCAAACTGAATTGGTTGTTCTGGGATTGAAGTGCCATTCAACATCACACCTGTCCAACCTAATGGATATTGTAATGTATATGGTGGTAGGAATGATTGCCCAATCTCTTCTTTAAAACCAAAGCGTCCATAGTAGGCAGGGTCTCCATAGACCAAAAGAACACCAACACCAACTTTAGTTAGCATATTTATTCCAGCATTGATGAGATTTGAACCAACACCCTGCTTCTGGTGTTCTAGAGAGACAGCAAGTGGAGCAAGAATATATCCAGAGATGCTTTTTGTAGATTTTAAGAAAATTGGACTGAAGGATACATAACCAATTATTTGATTATCAACTTCAGCTACTAATGATTTGATTGGTGGATTAGTGGATTCGTTGGAGAGTTCTTGAACAACATTCATGATGAGGTTGTTCTCTTCATCAGGAAATACAGTTTCAATAATCTTTATTATTGAAACTAAATCTGTTTTTTGAGCAAGTCTATTTGTTATCATTTATGTCAATACGCTCGTAATAAAGAAGTCGTAGGTTCGAGTTTTATCATCGGCACTAAATTATTCAGAAGAAATTTCTTGTATAGTATTACAATGGCTGCATACACTTGATTTTTTATTAATATATTTACCGCAAGACCCACACCTCTTCTTGCTCCAAGAAATATACCAGGTGATAGTAGCTCCAATAATTAAAAAAATCAATATAAGTCCGCTGGCAAAAATAAATGAGATTATTAGAAAAATAATTAGAAGAGAAATTTTAATTAATGTGATTATTTGCTGCATATTGAATCACTCTTATGAATATAAATATTCGACAAATATAGAAATGTGTCAAAAATTAATAGTAGCCTCAATTTACATACTAGTAAAACTATAGTAGTCTTTTATTGTTAATTTTAGTTAAATATAGTCATAAGTACAAAGTTTGTAATTTTGTTATTTTAGGTTATTTGAAGTAATAACTGTGCATGACATTTGATGTTTAAAAAAAGGGAAAAAAATGAAATATAACTTATTAGGTAATTCTGGTTTAAAAGTATCTAACCTTGCTATTGGTACTATGAACTATGGAAAAGGCGATCCTGCTCAGCCACTTTTTTCATTGGGCGTAAAGGAGGCAAAAAGAAACATTGATCTTTGCATAGATGAAGGGATCAATTTTATCGATACATCTGATGGTTATGCAAAAGGGACGTCTGAGGAAATTCTCGGTGAAGCAATAAAGGGAAAACGTGAAAATCTAATCATTGCATCAAAAGTATGGAATCCAATGGGTGATGGACCAAATGATCTTGGGCTATCTAGGTACCATATTATATCTGCTTGTGAAGCAAGTTTAAAGAGACTACAAACTGATAGAATTGATGTTTATCTTGCTCACAAATGGGATGGCATGACACCCATAGAGGAGATTGCTGAGGCATTCGATAATTTAGTTAGAACAGGAAAAGTAAGATACATTGGATGTTCAAATTTTTCTGGTTGGCATTTAATGAAAGCTCTCGCTGCAGCCGACAGAGCAAATAGGCAAAGATTTATTGTTCAACAAATTCATTATTCTCTTCAGGCAAGAGAGGCAGAAAATGAACTAATACCGATTGGTATATCCGAAAAGATAGGAACAATGGTATGGAGTCCACTCGCAGGGGGACTTCTAACTGGTAAGTTTAGGAGAGGTGAACCGGGACCAACTGGATCTAGACATTTTGAGCGAAAATGGAAAAATCCTCCAATATATGATGAAGAAAAACTCTATGATATTATAGATGTCATAGTAGAAATTGCAGAGCAAAGAGAAATTCCACCATCTCAAGTTTCTTTAGCATGGCTTTTAAGTAGGCCAACAGTTGCTACTTTAATAGTTGGAGGTAGAAATGAAGAACAATTTAAACAAAATATTCCAGCGTCAGATCTTGAACTGACAGAGGAAGAATTAAATAAATTAAATGAAGTTAGTCGACCAAATTTATTGTATCCTTATTGGCATCAGCAATTTATGGGTAAAGAGAGATTCTCTGAAGCAGATCTAGGGCTGCATAAGTGGCATTCTGGATATTAATTATAGATATTCATATCAGTGCTTCTCTGAGATTAATTCTACAGAGAAGCTCTTGATAAGAAATTAGATTTCACAAGTCATATCTTGGCCGCAACACATAGGTGATTTGACTTTACCATGTCCATTTGGACACTCAGAAATATGTACATTGCTTCCATCAGGTTTTGTAATTGTGCTATGAACTAGTTCATCATCACATTGACCACAAGTCATTGTTCCAACGCTCATACCACATTTTTCACACGTATATTTTGCCATTTTTAGCTCCCTAAATTTAATTTAATAATAAATCAAAAAAATCATTAAGCCAAGTTTTAACATGCTTGTCATAAATGAGTCTTCCTTCAAAATGTTTATCTCTTTGTTGGGCTCCATTCATAACAAGTCTGTGTTCAGCCTTAACCAGCCATCTGTTTATCATCGCTAGTGTTAATTCACTATGAAATTGAATTCCAAAAGCTTTCTCACCATATTGAAAAGCCTGAGGATCTTCGTCAAGACCAACAGCAAGTATTTTTGCTTCTTTTGGTGGTCTCATCCATTCACGATGCCACTGATGAACAAAAGGTGGCCAATTCAATAATTTTTTACCATACTCTGTTGGTTTAATTGGATAATAACCAATTTCAACATTTTCTTTTGTTGTTATGGTACCTCCAATGGAGCATGAGAGAAGTTGCGCCCCAAGACAAATCCCAAGGAAGGGCTTATTTTCTTTTAAGGGGACTTGGATCCATTCTTTCTCATATTTAATGAAGTCATCTTCATCATTTGCACTCATCGGTCCACCAAACATTACTGCTCCAGCATATCCATCTTCTAGACTATCTGGAAGCACATCACCCAGAGCTGGTCTTTTTGTTATTAATTTATAACCTCTGTTCTCAAGTAGCATACCAACTCGACCTGGAGTAGATGTTTCCTGATGAAGTATAATGAGTATTTTATTATCCATTTAACGTACTTAAAAAATCTTTCTTTATTTGAACTCTTTCTCGGGTTGAAATCCCAATTAATTCTGCAACTCTCCATACCAGATTATTTTCATAAGGATCAAAATTGTCATCTGTAACAATAATTTGCCACATCATTTCAATAATTTTTTTTCTCTCATTTAATTCTAATGATTTTTTAATAGTATTTGTATAAGCGTATAAGTCTGTGGCAGATTTTTCCTCGCTAATACCTAATTCCATAAGATTTTTTGAGTCTTCATCATTTAAGGAAAAATATTTAGTAAGTAACTCAAGTATTTTTTGTTCTTCTAGAATATGAAACTCATCATCAATCTTTGCTGTTCGAACAAGGATTTTTGATACAGCTATCTGGAGCTCAGTGGGTTCAAAAGATGCTGGATCTGATCTATTATTTTCTTTTTTAAAAAGATTTTTGATAAAATTCATTTTAAGTCCTCTATTTAAATGAGTTTTTTATGAAGTATAAACATATTATAATTAATATATATAAACAAAAAAAATATTTTAAGCTTATGAATACTAAAAATAATAAAGATTTCAAACTCGGAGTTTTAGGTTACCCTCTATCTCATACCCTTTCTCCCATGATTCATAATTACTGGTTATCCAGTTATGAATTAAATGGTGTTTATGAAAAAGTTGAAGTATCGCCTAAAAATTTGAGGAATTTTTTTAGTGACAATATTTTTCAATACAGAGGTTTAAACGTCACAATTCCTCATAAGGTAGATGTTTTTAATTATATGGACGAAGTTAGTGATAGTGCAAAAGTTATTGGTGCTATAAATTGTATTACAGTATCTGATAATAAATTGATTGGATCCAATACTGATGCAGATGGATTTATTCAAGGCCTTATAAATGCCTATTCCTCAATAAATTTTGAAAATAAAAATGCACTAATAATTGGTGCTGGAGGAGCTTCAAGAGCTATAATACATGCACTTCAAATGAAGTCTGTCGGAAATATATCAGTAACAAACAGATCTCATGATAGATTAAAATCATTGAAGCAAATTTTTGATGAAAAAATTAGTATCGTAGATTGGGAGTCAATATACACACAGATTAAGAACTTCAACCTTATAATAAATTGTACAAGTTTGGGAATGTTAGGAAAAGATGATATCAAATTTGATTTATCACATCAGAAAGAAAAATCTTTAGTTATAGATTTAGTCTATAATCCGCTCGAAACTGGATTTATTGTTGAAGCTAGAAGAAATCATCATGACTACTTGAATGGGATTCCAATGCTACTCAATCAAGCGGCATTGTCATGGGTTAGATGGTTAGGTATAAATCCACGGATTACTGACGAATTAATCAGTAATATATCAAATTCCATAAAATAAATTAATATACTCAATCAAGATTTTGATATTTGTTACCAATTAGATTTTCAATTTTTTGGGCAATTGAAAGTAATTTTCTTTCTTTGAAAGATGGAGCAATTATTTGCATTCCAATTGGCATATTATTTTGATCGAATGCAATTGGTATGGAAATTGCGCAAAGCCCCAGCAGATTCACAGGTGAAGTATTCCTGAGCATTAACCCATTTGCTTCAGAGTATTTCTTTGAGTCGGCTAGATCTGATACAATGGGAGGTGAAATTGGAACAGTTGGTGTGATAATCACATCAAATTCATCAAATTTTGCATTTATTGATAAGGACATTTCTTCGAAGGTATCTTTTCTTTGAAGATATTCTATTGCTGAGAATGTATGCATATCCTTGATACGAAATGCCACGTTCGGATCAAGACTATCTTTTAAATGGGACATCTCACCATTTATGAATGATGCAAACTCTGCTGCTGCCAAACCACCTTGTGTAAAGAGGAAATACGCTTCATCAATCTCATTTAGATTTTTTGAACTAGTGCGAGAACTTTTCTTTTCAATCGCAGTTAAGACTTTCTCAAATTCGGATAAAATATGATTATCACATTTTTCATTAAACCAATCATATGTTGTAAACTTGAAATCGATGTCGTCATCGATTACTAATTTTTTCTCATTTTTATAATAGAGACTTGATTTATCAAATTCTTCAAATGCATATATTGTATCTTCAACAGTATGGGTTAGAGTTCCAGGTGTATCGAAACTTTTACTAAGTGGAACTATGCCATCAGTTGACCATCTATTTTTTGTTGTTTTAAGCCCTACATTTCCTGTAACTGATGCAGGAATCCTAACGGAGCCAGCTGTATCTGTTCCAAGTGCTAATGCAGCAGTTCCTGTGCAAAGGCTAACTCCTGCTCCTGCGCTAGACCCTCCAGGGACTCTATGATTATTACTATCCCAAGGATTTATTGGAGTACCCCAATGTGGGTTTATTCCAACACCTCCGAAAGCGAATTCTACAGTATGTGTTTTTCCTGTAATGAGTGAATTATGGTATTGTAATGTATTTAATATGGGACCTTCTTTTTCCCACTTTTCCGATAATTCCTTTGGTGAACCGGCTCTAGTTTTATAATTTTCGACGCCATATAAATCCTTCACGGAAGTTGGAATGCCCATCAATGGATGATATTTGCTATCTTTAATTTTGTCTATTTGGCTGGCTTTTTGAAGTATAGTTTTTGCGTTAAATTCCACATATGCACTTTTGGCTGCTGAATCAGAGTCATAATTTTCAATTACTTCATTGGCTATATCTGTGACCGAAATATTTCCTAGAACTAGGTCCTCATTAATCTCTGTAAATGATTTTTTATGTAAAATATTTTTTTTCATTTCCCTTTAGAACTCTTTTGGATAATATGTATCAATCTTATAACATAATTGAATTTTAGAGGTAAATAAAATGTCACATAGTGTAATTGATACACCTAAATTAGGTGACAGTCCAAATAGATATGGACCAACATCAGCAAGAGACGTTTCTACAAGAAAAATTAAAATGGATTCAATAGTAATTGATACTCATGCGCACGTTCTTATTCCAGAAGCACATGATTATATTAGTCCATTATATAATCTTGGAGATATTCCATTTGTACATAATTCAAGTGCAGAAACACTTGAAATTCAGCAACTTCAAGACAAAGATAGAACAGTTGCATTATCAAGTATTCCAGATCGTTTGGAAGTTCTTGAGGCGCAGGGCATTGATAAGCAGGTTATAGCATCTGTTCCAAACCAATGTTACTATATGGCAAGAGGTGAAGACGCAAACAAAGTGTCTAGACTTGTTAATGATGGTATCCAAAAATGGGTTGATGCTCATCCAGATAAATTTGTTGGGCTTGGAACAGTACCTCTGCAAGAATTATCGATAGCGCTTGATACCCTTGATTATATTAAGAAAGAAACAGATTTAAAAGGTCTACAAATTCTTACAAACGTAAATGGTATGGAAATATCAGATAGTTCTCTAGACAAGTTTTGGGCTAAGGTTGAAGAGTATGATCTAACGGTTATGCTTCATCCGCTTGGTTTTTCACACGGGGAAAGATTTGGTGGGTACTACTTCACTAATGTGATTGGTAACCCTCTAGATACTACAGTTGCCTTACACTATATTATCTTTAATGGACTCCTAGAAAGATACAAGAACTTAAAAATACTCGGTGTTCATGGTGGAGGTTTCCTTCCAGCCTACTCTGGAAGAATTGATCATTCATGGGGCGCACGTCGTGACTCATATGGTAATTTACCAAATCCTCCAACAAGCTATTTAAAGAAACTTTATTTTGATACTACAGTTTTCACACATCAACAGTTAGAGTATCTGGTCAATAATTATGGAGATGATCATGTTGTACTTGGAACAGACTATCCTTATGATATGGCTGAATATTTCCCAGTACAGCACATTGTTGATAGTAATCTGACTGACGAACAAAAGAAAAATGTTGTAGGTCAGTCAGCACTAAAATTATTTAATATTGAGTAAGTTAGATACTGGTAAGTTTTCTATCTTTATCTGAGGATACTTTCGCTTCTTCGCCCTTAGCATACTTTCCGGTAAGCTGGGGCGTATGAGCTCCCTCGAGTCCTCTGTCTTCAACATGTACCTTTCGGGTTACTCTTTCCCAGGTTCTTTTTAGTGGGTCGTTTATGTGAACATTTAGTGTGCCAATTTTCTCCACTTCTAGTTCAATATGATCTCCGTCCATGAAAGGATTTAATCCTCGATGGTTAGTCCCTGTTGCTATAATATCACCAGGTTCTAATGTATGGATTGAACTTAGCCATTCTATACAACGAGGAATTTTATGAGCCATATCATCAGTATTGAAGTTTTGCATTACCTCACCATTATTTTTTAGGACGATCTGTAGTTTTTGTGGATCATCTATCTCATCTTTTGTGACTAAGTAAGGTCCAACTGGTGTATAAGATGCTCGAGATTTCATTGAAAAGAAAAAGTTGGAAGCTATCAAACCCCTTGCTGAACCATCTATGATATTTGTGTATCCAAAAACATAGTCCATAGCATCTTTTTCACTCACATTTTCAGCTCTTTTTCCTATGATCACAGCAAGCTCAGCTTCGCCCTCAAATATTGTTGCCGGAATATCTGTTAATTCCATTGTATCTCCGTCACCAATGACAGTACTTGTTGCTTTGTGAAAAGCATTAATAGGAGCTGGTTCTTTTCTTGTCCCGTCTTCCATATAGTTCACGGCCATACAATCAATGTTATTTGGACGAGGGCATGGGCTTCTAAGTTTCAAACCTTTTAACGCAATCCCATCATTTTTAGCCACATAATCTTCTATGGTTTTTTTATATTTATCAAAGTTTTCAATTAATCCATTGATAAGATCTCTTGAGTCACGTACAGGAATATCTGATAATAGGTCAGTTATTTCTACAACGTTATCTCCTTTTAATACCCCTAATTTGAAGTCATCAAAGTATAAGAATTTCATTTTTACTCTCCTAAGCTTTATAAAGTAATATCATCTTCAGTTACATCTCCCAGGTATACGTATCCTGTTTCTTCAACGCTACCTGAGCCTATATACAAACCTACAGCATGTATTGGTTCATTATCACTAGTATTGTATAGCCAATGTTCAACACCCTTTGGAATATAGTGAAAATGCCCTGCTTCGATTTCAGTTTTTTCACCACCAGCTCCAGCTATCCCTCTGCCCGAGACTATGTAATAGATCTCTTCACAATTTGTGTGCATATGTTTTTTATGTATTGCTCCAGGCATAAACTTTGCATTGAATACAGTAGTTGTAGAACCATTTTTCTTGCTTATTGGTAGACGAAAGTCTGTGATTGACCAACCATCACCTTCATCCATTTTTTCTGGCTCAACATCATCAATATGAACTAATATTCCTTCGCTGAATCCTGCTCTTTCAGTGTTGAGATCGTCTTCTGTTACCGGGCCGCAATATTTGTAGCCAGTATCCTCGACGTCTTTTGCACCGATATAGAATCCAATTACCTCTGCGTCTGAGTCTTTAGTTTCATTATGAAAAAAGTGTTCTGAATTTGCTGGCATGACTCTAAAGTGACCAGCTCTAACATTCGTTCTGCCTGCCCCTTGTCCAACTACTCCATGTCCCTTCAAATACATTGCAATCTCTGGGCATCTTGAGTGCAAATGTTTACTATGAGTTGAACCTGGCTTGAATATTGAATGAAAAACTGTAGTTGAAGAACCATTCTCGCCAGTTATTGGCAATCTAAACTCAGATATATTCCAACCATTTTTTTCTTCCATTTTTGCAATAGGAACATCACGGATGTGTATTGGAGGATATTTCATTTCTTTCTCCCTTTAGAAAAGATATTTATCAATTAGAGTGATTAACCACCCATAGACGAGGGCTCCAAGGATAGCTCCATATATTAAAAATTGAGCTGGTCCAGGAATTTCTTTTTTACCACGATAAATAATCAAAGAAAATTGAATTATCCCTAAAAATCCCCCGAGTATAAACCATTTATAAGCTAATATATCCATATCATGTAACTATAAATTCATTAGCGATTATAATCCAAACAGATAATAACAGTCCACCTATTATTGTAAACAAACCATTCCAATTTAGACCAGCATAGTGTGGTGTCACTTTGCCTAATTTTGCGATCAATAATGTTGATGCTGTAAATGGGGAACTTATTCCACAGATTGCCCATCCGGCTGTTAAAGCAACAATAATACTGTTTGGGGATATACCCATCACATCCGCAGATGGAATTAGAGGACCGATCATGTAAACAGCTAAAATAGGATTCATGCCTATTTGACCGCAAATTGGCATTATCCAGATAATTGAAACAAGAATTATAGGAGCAGGAATGGAATTCAAAAATGACATGCTCTCTCCAGCAAGATTATTTATTAAGCTTGATCCCATAATGCCAATGAACGCAGCCATGATCAGAACAATAAGCTCTTGTTTGTAATTATATATGTCCTCATTAACAAATTCATCCACTCGATGTATAGTGTTATAGACCATCATTTTAGTATTTCCGGTATTCTGATATGCAACCCAGATGATGCTATAGATTGGAACAACGAGCATTACAACTGGAACAGCTTTTAGGTTTGTATAGCCCATGAGAAGAAATATGATTCCGAGAAGTGTAATAAAAATGAAACCTAACGGGATAAGAGCATGCCAGGTTCCTTTAGATGTAAATTCTGGCATTGCCATCTTATCTTTTAATTTTTTACTACTGATGTAGTCTAATGCCCATCCAAGCATAATAAGAATAAGCGCGCTTGTAATACAAGAGATTGCTGCTCCCTTCCAAGATGTATTAGGAATAACAGAAGTTGTGATAGCAATTGAGAACGTGAGAGGTGACCAGCAGGTCATCGCTACAAAACCTCGTTGAACAGCAAGCAACATCGCTTTTCTGTTTAAATCACGTGATTCTTCATTGGCAATAGCATTTGCACCTTTTTCTGCAAGGCTTCCAAGTAAGGAAATAGCGCCAAAACTCAAAATCACACCAAACATATGACCACCAAAAGTAAGCGTGCCGTATCTTATACCTGCTTTTTGTTCTGCTAAATATCTTCCACATTTTTCCATTGCTGGTGAAGAAGCTGCTGCTTTTCTTAAAGCACAAAGAGAAAGAAAAAAGGTTGCGACAAATGTCGATTTTGTGAGGGCTTCAATTGAAACACTAAACCAATTTGGTAAAATAAATATTGAAATAAATGTTAGAAGCGCACCTACAACTAAGAACATCTTACGGGATAAAGTAAGATTGTTTAATGACATAGATAGATAAGCAAGAATAAGGATAGCTGATATGATATATGGAGTCCGAAATCCTGACCATTCAGAAAAAATTACGGTAATCATTACAAATGGCATAAGTAATGTTGTCCCCGTCCTAAATTTGGACTCGCTATTTTGGTAAAGCTGTATAATGTTCATTGTTATGAATTTCTATTAAATACAAAATTTAATATGATTATTGTTGTTAATGCAAGACTTGTTGTTGTTAACTGAGCAACACTAAATACAAAAGATGAGGTCATTTCAATGTTAGCTAAGGTGATTGTAATTAATGCACCCCATCCAAAATGAAGAAAACCACCCAAAGCGGATGCAGAACCTGCAATTTCAGGTTTTACAGAATTTAGTGCTGATGCATAGCAATTACCTAAAACAAGACCTGTACCAAAATTAGAAATTGCAAATGCAATCAATACTGGCATAGGAGTCTGAACCTCACTTATACCAAAAAATAATTGTAAAACCCCCCCTGAACAACTGAAGATTCCTCCAATAATGATTATCTGATCAACAGAAATGTAATCCATGAGTTTACGCGATGTAAATGTTGCAAGTACAAAAAGTGATGGCATAACCATCACATAAAAACCAAAAACTTCTGGGGAGACCCCCATCAAAACAATAAATATGATTGGAGATGAAACTACATAGGCTTGCATGGCACCACTTGCAAATGCAGTAATTAAACTATAAGCGGTAAATTTCTTATTTTTAAGCAGTTCCAAATAATTACTATATAGGGTACTTAATTTTGGCGGATTTCTCATCTCCTTTGGGAGTGTCTCTTTCAAATTGATTGAGATCAGAATTAGAACTACAAAACCTATTAGGGTCGTGAATAAAAATGTAGCTCTCCAGCTAAACCATCCAGTTAAGAAACCGCCAATAAAAGGGGCCATGATCGGACCGACAGCCATTGCAATAGCAACATATGACATAGCTTTAGCAGCAGCTAAGCCTTCAGAAGTATCTCTAATAATTGCTCTACTGATTACTAGAGTTGAGCATGCCCCAGTAGCTTGCGCAACCCTACAGAGAAGCAGCGTTTGAATATCATTGGCATTTGCGCATAGATAGCTTGCAAATGTAAAAAGTAAAATACCAAGTAATACAATTGGTTTTCTGCCAAATTTATCTGATAAAGGACCAATGATTAACTGAGTAGATGCGAAGGCGGCAAGATATACTGGGACCATGATCTGAACAACGGACCGAGGGATTTCAAGTTCAACAGCAATAGAGGGCAAACCTGGTAAAAAAATAGTAGATGCAATCTGCCCTGCAAATAACATCGTAAATAAAACAGCTATTGGTGCTTGTTTTTTAACTTGTTCTTTTGTCATTATATTTTATACGATTTATTATTCATAATAAGCGCAGTTTGTGTGAAAATTACAAGGGTAATTCCTATAATACCTACATAGAAGAATGTATTTGTTATTCCATAAATATCAGAAAATATTCCGTTGAGTATTGATCCAACAGCATTCCCGCCAATTGCTGTAGCAAGCCATAAACTCGCAACACGCGCTCTGTATGAGTCTGTTAATTGCATTTGCACAGTTGATTGCATGTCAATGGCAACGTTTGTTACACACGCACCACTGATAAATGCTGCAAAAAGCGCCATATTCCATGTATCGGCTTGACCCAGTATTGTTACGGATAATAGACCGATTATAAGTGATATTTTCGCAATTATTGGAATTCCATTCTCATTGTATGTTTTCTTACGTGAAGCAATAAGAAATGCACTTATTAATGCACCAACACCCGCCGCAGCCATGATATTTCCTAAACCTTCTGCTCCCATATTAAACTTACCATCAGCTAGGGCAGGCAATAACTCGTGGCACCCTCTAATGATAATTGATGCAATGAATGTAAGTATTATACATTCCAGAATGATAACGTTTTTATATGCAAATTTTGCTCCATCAACCAACTCACCAATAAAGTTTGTCTCCCGGGTTTTTGGTTCACTCTGCTTTGGGGCGAGCTGGATAAGAGAGAGTGTTACCAAAGCTGGAATAAAGAAGAATGATGAAATTAGAATAGTATATTGTGTCCCTACTAAACCAATTAGGATTCCGCCGATACTTGGACCTATGATACGTGCTACCTGGAAGTTCATTGCATTAAAAGCAACAGCGTTTGCTATGGTTGGTTTGTCTACAATACGGGGCACAATTGTTTGACGGGCAGATCCTTGGGCACTATTTGCAGTGCCAATAATCAATGAAATAATACATAAACTAAAAATAGATAAAACTCCGAAAACATGTAGAAGAAAAATTGAGAAGGCGGCCAAGCCTTGAATGAGCTGAGCAAGTATAGCTGTCTTTAAAGGTTCAATTCGATCTAGTAAAACACCAAAAAAAGGAATTGTTGTTATATATGGCACAAACAGAAAGAACGATAATAAACCAACATAAGTGCTCGATCCTGTTAGATCCCATGCTATCCAGCTGATAACGATCCTAGTAATCCAAACTGCTTGCATGGATGGTGTCATACCAAAAAGATAGTATCTAAAATACTTACTATGAAGCGCGGGATATCGAATTTTTTCCTCTATGGATGTGTGTTTAGGTAATCAAAATATATTTTATAATATTATCCTATACAATACTAAATAATTTGTTTATTTAAATACCACTATGGAACTTGAACTCAACAATGAGATTGAGGAGATAAAAAACTCTTCTCAGCAAAAGTTTATAATAACTGAAGAGGGAACAAAAATATCATTCCGTCTCTGGGGTGATGATGGGCCCATCTTAGTATTATTGCATGGTGGTTATGGATCGTGGCTTCACTGGCTTAAAAATATTGAAGAACTATCAAAAGATTTTCAACTTATTATTCCGGACATGCCTGGATTTGGAGACTCAGATGCACTGCCTCAGTTACCAAATGTTGATAAATACGCTCAAACCATATTCTCAGCTCTAAAAGAACTTATCAGTGATCAACAATTCAATATTGTTGGTTTCTCTTTTGGATCGGTAATTGGTTCACACATGATGAAATTTGCTGGTGATCAAGTTAATCGGCTTACCTTGGTTGGGTATAATCGAACAGGTAATATGCCCTTTAAGCGTCCCCAAATGAAAAATTGGAGAGCTGCAACAACAAAAGAAGAATTATTTGAAGCACAAAGGTATAACTTATCAGTTATGATGATTCATAAGTTAGAAAAGATTGATGAACAAGCAATAACAATTCAAACACTAAACACCCGTGGTGGAAAGGTTCGTAGCCTTGATATTGTTGCATCGCATGATCTCCCTCACAGGCTATTAAATATTACTCAACCAATTGACATCATATGGGGTGAATTTGATGTGACACTAATTAATGGATATGATGATGCACATCAAATAATGACCTCATTGATACCAAGTATTACCTGTCACCAAATTAAAAATTCAGGTCATTGGATCCAGTTTGAAGAAGCTAATGCCTTCAACAAAATAATAAAAGAAATATATCTCTAGTCAGGTATTAAATAATTTTGACCAGTTTATATTGAAATAAAGTAATTTATCCTATATCATTATAAAATGAATAATACTTTTATGAGTAAGGCAACTTTTTAATTAAAATTATGATGAATTAATTCACCACAATGTACACAGGCCTTATTCTATATTTCTCTGCTGCCATAGGCATATCCTTTTTTTGCTCTCTATTTGAAGCAGCTCTGCTTAGCACAACACACTCTTATACTCAATTGAAACTGAGTGAAGGTACAAGAACAGGCGCAATCCTCGATAAATTTAAAACAAATATTGATAAGCCACTTGCAGCTATTTTAACGCTCAATACAATCGCCAACACTTGGTGTGCGATTGGTGTTGGAAAAGAAGCTACCAAAATTTGGCCAAATTATCCTACGATAACAGGTTTAATTGTTCCGCTAGCAATGACAGCTTGCATACTAATTTTTTCTGAAATAACACCCAAAACGCTTGGAGCAAAGAACTGGAAGCTGCTTGCGCCATTTACTGCGAGAAGTGTTAACTTTCTTCTTGTAATTTTAATGCCAATCATTTGGTTTTTACAAGTTTACACTAGATTGCTTAATAGGACAGGAGATAGCAATATCTTTTCAAGGGCTGATTTCTTAGCAATGGCAGAAATTGGTTCAATGGAAGGAGAGCTTGACAAGGTGGAGAGTAAGTTAATATACAACCTGCTACATTTTAAAAATTATCAAGTCAAAGATGTAATGACTCCAAGATCTGTTATTGTCTCTGAACCACAAGAAATGTTCGCAAGAGAATTCTACGATCTTCAAGATGAATTAATTTTTTCAAGAATCTTACTAAAGGAGAGTAAAGAATCAGAAATAATTGTTGGGTATATCCTTAAAGACGAAGTTTTAGAACACTTACTTGATGATGAAGACCACAAACAACTTTTTCATTTTAAAAGGGATATTATAACGGTATCTGAAACATATAACATGCTTGATATGTTCAATGATTTTATTAAGAATCATGAACATATTGCATTAGTACTCGATGAGTTTAACAGTGTTGCCGGTGTAGTAACAATGGAAGATGTCATCGAGACAATTCTTGGTCATGAGATAGTTGATGAGACGGACAAAGTTGCAGATCTTCAAGATTTAGCTATTCAGCAAGGTCAACAACTGACTGAAAATAATAAAGCCTAAATTAAGAATTTCCATAAACAATGGTAGAAGTGGTTTGGTTTAAGCGTGATCTGAGAATACATGATCATCAGCCACTTTTAGAAGCTTCAAAAAAGGGAGACATTATACCTCTCTACATTATTGAACCTGAACTTTGGAAGCAACCAGATGTCAGCGATAGACAGTATCATTTTTTAATAGAGTCATTATCAGACCTCAATCAATCACTAAAAAATATTGGCCAAGAGCTGGTAATTAAAGTTGGTAATGCGGATAATATTTTCACTAAACTAATAAATCAATTTTCGATAAAAAACATTTGGTCGCACCAAGAAACATGGAATCATTGGACTTACCAAAGGGACATTAATTTAAGAAAATTATTTAAATCTCATAATGTAAATTGGATTGAATTGCCGACAAATGGCGTTGTGCGTAATCTAGCTCATCGTAAAGATTGGGCTCGGTTATTTTATCAAGAGATGAAGCGCAGCCCATTTAACCCTCCAACAAAACTAAACAAAATTAATTTAAAGTCAGACAAGATTCCGTCATCTGAAACTTTAGGCATAGAAAAAATAGTATACACAGACAGGCAAAAAGGTGGCGAGAATGAGGCAATGAATTTATTGGATAGTTTTTTGCATGAACGATCATACAATTACTCAAAAAATATTTCATCTCCATTATATTCAGTTGACTCATGTTCACGCCTGTCCACCTATCTTGCTTTCGGTAATATTTCATTGAAGCAAATCTTCTATCAGACAAATTCTTATATTGATCAACACAAGAAAAACAAAAGTTCTACGAACCTAAATTTGCGTTCGATTAATGCATTTAAAAGTAGGTTAAGGTGGAGATCACATTTTATCCAAAAACTAGAAGATCAGCCTGATATTGAATATAAAAATTTGCACAGTGGTTATGATGGCTTAAGAGAAAATGATTTTAACGAAGTTTATTATCAAGCTTGGTGTGCCGGTGAAACAGGTTTCCCATTTGTTGATGCATGTATGCGTTCTCTGGTCGATACGGGTTGGATAAATTTTAGGATGAGGGCAATGTTAGTTAGTTTTGCCGCTAATAATTTATGGTTAGATTGGAAAAAATTTTCTCATTTTTTATCAAAAATTTTTACAGATTACGAACCAGGTATTCATTATTCACAATTACAAATGCAATCAGGTACCACAGGAATTAATACGATAAGAATTTATAATCCTATTAAACAAAGTTTTGATCAGGATAAGGACGGGATTTTTATAAAGAGATGGGTAAATGAGCTAAGTGATTATCCAAATGAATTTATTCATGAACCATGGAAAAGCCCATTATTTAGAAGCGATTATATCTCTCCAATTATTGATGAAGTGGAGACAAGAAAGATTGCTGCAAGTAAGCTTTACTCTCTTAAGGCGAAAATAAGAAATTCTGAGGATACGAAGAAAATTCTTCAAACGCATGTTAGTTAGATTATTACCTGAAAACCCTTTGAATAATTGCCCAAGCATATCTCAAACTCAGAAAACTTGCCAATGACCCAACAACGTATGTAAATGCAGCAGCTGTTAAGACTTTGTTACATTGGGTATGATAATTCTCTGGGATCTTTTCCCTTAATATTGGAAGGGCTCTTTTGTAGCTCGCATCAAATTCAACGTCTAATGTTATAACATGTAAAATTAGACTAATTAGTATACTTGATAAAATAATCAACGCAGATAACTTAATGAGAGGGATCATACCTGTTGCAATTATAGGACCTATACCAATATACATTATACCGCCGGCCAATCTTGATATCCAGATGGTGCCCTTTAAGATTTTTTGGCGTCTATTTAGTGGAGCATAACCTTCGTGATCTTGAATGGCATGTCCTATTTCATGTGTGATGATTGATAATGCTGTAATACTCTTTCTATTCAGTCGATAATTCTTTATACGTATTTTCTTTTTGTCAGGGTCGTAATGGTCGCCAGCACTTGTTGCCTCTATCTCAACATCCTTTATTCCTAATTCATCAAGAATAGTTCTTCCAAACTCTTCTGCTGTGTAAGGCATATTATCAAGAATATTATCGTGTTTATTTAAAACGTAATTGAATACAACAATTGGAAGTGTGTATAAAACTAAGCCTATGAGAATAAATGTCATAGATAATTTATAGGATCAATTTGTGAATGAAGCAACTTTTGTGCCATTCACATAAATACCAGAGAGGGCATAATTTATACCACCGGTCCTGCTATAGATGATTTGTTTGCCGTTCTCTAGATCATTCTTGAAAAGAAATTGAGCGAACATCATACCATTGGACCAATATTCGACCATCTCCCCATCTTTAATACCGAATTGATAGTTTGCAATTCTCTTTAACTGGCCATTTGGGTAATAATAATAAATAATGCCTTGCATCTTACCTTTTGAGAAGCTTCCTTCTTCTCTGAGTCTTCCATTATCGTAAAAACGTGAATAAGGACCTTCTAAAATACCATTTTCAATTGTGAATTGCTCTTTCCCAGTTGTAACACCTGTAAATTTTTGAAGGGTGTCGGCTTTATAGAAAATACCGTCTGTAACGATCAAATTATCATTATGCATGGCATAGGTTTTACCAACATCAAACACGAGTAATATAAATAATATAGCTAATACCTTATTTGAAAGGGCAATTGGAGATCTTACAGAAGGGTCTGCAAAAGATATTTTTTTTCCTAACAGCATATTTATGATACGGGTTCGTAACACAAATAGGATCAAAAAATTATTATTCAAACATGTCGATAGATACAAGTATTGCTATTAAAACCAGAAGATAACCGATAATTGGTTGAAGGCCGTTGTATTTCATTTTAATTAATTTGAATATTTTTTGTGAAGTAACCATTTGAACCAATAGAATGTACCATAACGCATCAACGATACTCGCGATTAGGATAAGCGAAATATTGAGGGTTAGGCTATTATCATTAGACATAAAGTGGGAATAGATTGCTACAAACCAAATAAATATTTTGGGGTTGAGGATAGAAATACTAAAGCCTTGCCCGAATGATTCAATTTTGCTACGGACCTCATTTTTTTCAAATGTAAGTCTATCCCTTGAACGTATTGATTGTATTCCAAGGTATAATAAGAACAGAATGGATAATAGCTTGATACCATTGAAGACCATTATATTTGTTTGAATGATCAGTCCTATTCCTAAGACAGCACATACAGCATATATGCCAATTCCGAGCCCATGCCCAATGGCGGTCAGCATACCATGAAGGCGATCCTTAAATACAGCATTATTGATAACCACAACCATGCTGGGACCTGGGGACATAGCTCCCAAGAGGCATACAAATACAATTTGAGAAAATAATAGTAATGTCATTAGTAAATTTATTTATAGAGTTTTAATGCTTTGACCAGTCAATAAACGATCCATAACCAGGGTGTTTAAAATCACAAGGCACCTCAATTAAAGTAGGTTTATTAATATTGAGCACTTCCGATACTGTCTCTCCTACTTTTGTTATATCATCCACCCTTACCCCATGGGCACCAAATGATTTAGCAAGCCCCACAAAATCTGGTGATTGGATATCGACCCCACTTCTACGCCCATAAAGATGATCTTGGTGTCTTCTTTCTACACCGTATCCTTGGTCGTTAAATACAAATAAAATCACAGGAATATTATGTTCAACAGCAGTCATCAGATCTTGGATGGTAAACATAACACCAGCATCACCATGCATTGCAACAACAGGTACATCTGGGCGTGCAACTTTTGCACCAATAGCAGATGGTAGAGCAAACCCCAATGTTCCAAATCCTGAAGGTACAAACCAGGTTCTTGGAAGGTATGTTTTCCAGTATGAGCGCATCCAAAAAACGATTGTAGTTGGATCGTTAAAGACAATAGTTTCATTAGGCAATGCTGCTCTTAATTGGTCAAGAACATCAACTTCGACAGGTTTACCTAAGGCAGAGTGAATCTTATCAAGTAGTGCTTTGATTTCTGGTTTTCTCTCAGCTGTATTTAAAGTTAGTTTCTTTGCATTGATAAGTTTATTAATTCTAGCCAGCGCATCACCCAAATCCCCAACAATACCCATATGAACAGGGTGGTTTCTTCCGAGTTCTGCTGGATCAATATCAATTTGAATGACTTTACCAGGGAATTTGAGAGTCCAGCCACCTGTTGGGAAATAAGATAAACGGCTGCCAAGTATAATAACTAGGTCTGTATTATCTATAAATTCCCGAACTGGTTTCTCATTGCTCCAATTTCCAACATGTAGGGGATGATCAAAAGGAATAGAGCCTTTTCCGGTTTGAGAGGTAATAACAGGAGCATTAAGTTTTTCTGCAAATGCCATTAGATCTTTTGATGCATCACCATGCACAACACCTCCACCGGACCAAATAAGGGGTTTCTTTGACTCGGTTAATGCTTCTATAAGTTGATTAAGTTCATCATCGGTTGCTGCTCTTCTATGGCTTGATGACTTATTACCAATATTGATATCACTCGGTATCTTGAAGGCATCACCGCCAATTTCTACAAGAGCTGGTTTTGGCCTTCTGCTTTTTAAAGCTGTCATAGCTGTCCTGATTGAGTCAGGGATTTCATGCGGCATCGTTGCTTGATAACCGAAGTCAATTACTGGTCTAAAAATTCCATATTGATCCCTCACATCATGGAAATATCCCCTGCCTTTGGCTCTAACATGAGCGGGGTTATCATTAAGTATATGAAGGATAGCTGATGAGTCATTATGTGCTGTACCCATTGCTGTTAGTGTATTTAGGGCTCCTGGACCGCCACTTGTAAGTGCAACACCAACATTACCAGACGCACGGTAATATCCATCCGCCATAAAAACAGCACTCTGTTCATGTCTAACATTGATCGCTCTAACGGAGGGGTGATCGAGAAATGCATCATAAACGCTCAATGTATCAACGCCAGGTATTCCAAAAATAGTTGTTAAACCTTCATTGACTAGTGACTCAACCAATACATGAGCGCCCGACCTCTTTTTCATTATCAAATCCCTTCCTAAAGATAAAATTTTAAAATATATTATAACAGATTTGTATATTTACTATCTATTTTTTGAGAGACAGTGACATGGTTGAAACATCCCCATTACCGAAAGGAACAAAGAGGCATGATCCCTCTGTTGTGAAAGATTTTCTATCTACAGCCTTGATCAGAGTTGGCGTTGAGCCAGATGATGCTGATCTTGTATCGGATGTATTAGTTGGGGCTGATTTAAGGGGTGTAAGAAGTCATGGGGCTGCACGATTAAGTTATTTTATTGTAAGACTTGAGAAAGGCACACTCAATCTTCATCCAAATTTTGATCTCAAGATGAATTCAAAGACAACTGGGCTTTTGGATGCTGATAACGCAATAGGTATAATCGCTGCGAATAGGGCTATGCAAAAAGCAATGGAAGTAGCTGAAGAATACGGGACTGGATTTGTAGGAGTGGCGAATTCCAGTCATTTTGGTTTTGCAGGATATTGGTCGGATATTGCCATGAGGAGAGGGTTCATTGGTATTTCTATGTCTAACAGTGGAGGGCGTACAACGCCAACATACGCAAGGGAGTCGATGCTTGGAACCAACCCTATGTCTGTTGCAATTCCCGGTGGAGAGTATACGAACTTTTTGTTAGATATGGCTACCACAACGGTAGCTGTTGGGAAAATTGAAACTGCTCTTCGTGAAGGGCGAGAAATAACCGATGGGTGGGTATCACCAACTGGCGATAAACCTGTTTTGGATGATAATGGTGTCTTAACATACGGCGCTCCTTTACTTCCATTGGGAGGATCCGGAATGGAAACAGGTGGCCATAAAGGTTATGGTTTGAACCTTATGGTTGAGTTATTATGCGGCGCGGTAACGGGGACTTCGTTCGCTGATAGAATAAGAGGAGCTCGAGGAACTGAACGTCCTGCGATGGGTCATCTTATGGGGGCTATTAGATTGGATGGTTTTGGAGATCCAAAAGAAATTCAAAAAGAGATGGATGCTACCTACGAAATTATTCGTGGTGCAAAAAAAGAACCTGACCAAGACAGAGTCTACATTCATGGAGAACCCGAAGCTATTGCCATAGAAGAAAATACAAGATTAGGAATCCCCATAACTCCAGCTGTTTATGAGCAACTTGAAAAAATAGCTAATCGCTACGGTATAAATTCGTTACCTAAATAATCTTATTCGAGTGGGATCATCACAATCTTCTGATAGGCTTCAGATTTTTTTAGATTGTTATACCATCGATCGACATTTGGTGTAGAGGGTCTGTTTTCTGTAATGGCATGAAAACGATGAATAACAGGTCCCAGAGGAAAATCTGCAATAGTTAGTTTATCTCCACCGATAAATTCTTTGCCTTCTAAATGTTTATCAAGCATTGCCCACAGTTCATTTCCACGATCAATATTTCTGTTTATCTCATCCCAGTTTCTATCTTCTGGTTTTGTACGGATTATACCATGATAAACAGGGCGCATCATTGGGTTGATTGCAAATAACTGCCAATCCATCCATAGTTCAAGTTTAGCTCTTTCACCAAGATCATTTGGAGCCATATTACCAGCACTATATTTATTAGCAACATAGCGCACAATGGTGTTGGATTCCCAAAGAACAGTATCTCCATCAATGAATGTTGGAACCAGACCCATTGGGTTTAAGTCAAGATAATCCTGGTCTTTATTCTTTCCAAATTTTCCTCCAACGTCTTCTCTGTCATATGGGAGATTGAGCTCTTCTAAGATCCAGGTAACTTTCATAACATTACCTGATGTTGTTCGTCCTTTTACACGTATCATATTACACACCCCTATATTGCGTATTGTGAGATTTTTTCTTCATCGACTTCGATGCCTAAACCCAAACCTGATTTTAATACAATTTTTCCATCCTGAATAGCCATAGGATTACGAATAATATCATCGGCGAGATATTGAATGCTTACATTACTGAACCAATCAAGTTTGCTTGCAACTTTGGAGATATGCCCTATTGTTGCGGCACTAACTGATGAGTCCCCTGCCTTTCCGCTGATATTGACATGCATAGAGTTATCATTCATATAATTGACAGCATTAAAAAGTGATTTCATCCCACCAAATTTAATAAGTTTAAGACTTGCACCATTAGCAGCTTTTTTTTCATGGTGTAGCGCCAAATCTGCTAGGGAATGTATCCCCTCATCCGCACTGAGCGGAATATTCATGAGGGCATTACATTCGCTCATTGTATCAATATCATAACCGTTGACGGGTTGTTCCATATAATCAAGACCCACATTATCAACTTGTGAGCAAAATTTGAGAGCAGCTTCTCTTGAGTATCCTGCATTAGCATCTGCAGTGAGTTGAACTGCATCACCCAGTGAGTTTCTTAGTTGTTCAGCTCTCCGTAAATCATCATCAATATTTTTTGCACCAACCTTAATCTTGAATGCTTTAAACCCCTCATCTTTTTTTTGCTTCGCCTCTTCAATTTCATTTTCTGAGCCAGCAATTCTCCAGATTATAGGTAGTTCACTTCTAAGTTCGGAGCCAATAATGTCACTAAAGCTAACTTTTTGTGTTTTTGCAAACAAATCGATTAGAGCAACTTCCATTGCCGATTTTGCTCCATAATTTCCATATATTGCTGTTTGGACAGAGGTTGAAATATCATCGAAGCTTTTGATTTCTCTATTAATGATTTCTGACCGGATATATTCAAGAGCTCTGATCATTCCTATTGCACTCTCTCCTGTCATTGATAGTGATGCTGCAGCTTCACCCCAACCTACCTCATCATTTGTACTAGTTGCTTTAATGATAATGCTATTACTCTTCTCAATAGTTACCTTGGACATATGAATGGTTTGCTGAAGAGGAAGTCCAATATTATGGATCTGAATTTCTTTAATCTTGAGCATAAAATGTTTGAATCAAAAATTTATCTTTAATTTTCTAATATTTAATAGCATCCAGCTAAAGAATATTATTTCGACTATCACTAGCATACCAAATGCATAATTATAGGCAACTTTTGGATACGAACCGAGTTCGTTTGGTCCCCAAATATCAAGAATATAACCAATACTAAACTGGATTAAAAAGACCAGTAAAAATGTTGATACGGCAATTGTAGATATTGAACGTGCAGAATACCCGGGTGGGTATGTTTTATTCAAAATTGGATGAACAAGAACACCGATGTTCCCAGTTAATCCAAGTAATACCCATTGCCAATAGCCATCTGTGTCTATGTTAAGCGCAAAGGATATTTGGATAAGAAATAAAATCATCAATCCTGTGGCTAAGTATTTTGCTCTATTAATTCCTCTTTTTGATAAATAATCTACCATAGCACCGTTACCCAGTGTTCCGAATGACATCGCTATGGCAACGATGAGTAGGCGAATACCAATTTCTGATTGTGATAAACCAGCCACATCAGCCATCCACCCATTTGCCCAAAGTCCTTGAATAGAAAAGAAGCTTGCTAAACCAAGAGCGGAGACTGGCGCCAAGGTATAGAAATTTTGGTTCTTGATGATCTGCATATATACATAAAAATTAGATTGCTTTACTTCAGGCTGTTCCACTTCTTTATCAGGCATCATGAATATCACTAATGCCAGCAAACCGATACATACTATGAACCCAATAAAGAACATATCCCGCCAATCATAGTGCGTCATGAATATTTGCAGTGGTTTTGTTGATAGGATAGCGCCAATTGACCCACTAAATAAAATCATCCCATTCGCAGTAGCCCAAAATTCACTCGGGAACCAAATGGTAACTGACTTGAGTGCGGTTGTGAGGCATGATCCTATTCCAAAACCGAGTAGCGCACGTCCAATGACAAGAGTTAAATAGCTATCAGCATATGAAGTTAATATACATCCCAAAATAGCTAATAAAATTTCACCGATAAATATTTTCTTTGGACCAAATTTATCTAATAAAATTGCAAGAGGAATATATTGTATTGCTCCTGAAAAGAAGAAAATGCTTGTTAAAAAGCCAATTTCGGTTGCGTTAAGTGAAAAAGTTGCAGAAAGCTCAGGAGCTAAAATTGCGTTTGTATTTCTTAAAAAGAAAGAGAGCAAATATCCAATCCCAAAAGGGAGAATAATCAGAAAAATAAGTTTGAATTTGTTGTAGACCATCATTTTATTACATGGCATTATTTATCGTGCCTGTCTAGTATTTTGTTTGGTTAACTTTATGAGGAAAAAATATGAGTGATAAGAAAGTTGCTGTTGTTGGAACAGGTGCTAATGGAAGCTGCGCAGCAGCTGATCTTGTAAGTGCAGGATACGATGTTACATTAATTGATCAATGGCCTGAGCATGTTGAAAAAATGAAAGCCGATGGTCTTAAGATCACTATGCCAAATCGTGTTTTAGAGACAAAAGTTAATGCTTATCATCTCTGTGAAGTGGCGACCTTTAAAGACAAGTTTGATATCGTACTTGTTTTTGTAAAAGCATACGACACTGAATGGGCTTGCGAACTCATTAAACCATATCTTGCCGATAATGGAATATTGGTAGGTGTTCAAAACTGTATGATGGCTGAGGTTATTTCCAATATTGTTGGTCCAAACAGGACGATTGCATGTGTAGCTGAATTATCTTCGGAGTTATTTACTCCTGGTGAAATCAAACGTAATACTCCAACTGAAGGGACATGGTTTGGGATTGGAGCGCTCTCACCTGATATGGAAAGTAGATTAAGTGAAATAGAAGAAGTTATGAAGCATGTTGGTAATGTTTCTGTCAGTAACAATATTCTCTCTGCAAAATGGATGAAGCTTATTGTGAATGCTATGTCGATGGGTCTTAAAGCTATTGCAGACATGAACTCTGCTGATGCCTTTAAGGTTGATGGAATGAGGGATGTCATGCTCAAAGCTGGAGAGGAAGCTCTGAAAATAGGTGAAGGATTGGGTTACAAACTAGAGCCAATTATGGGCTTATCTAAAGAAGATATTGAAAGCTCAAACAGAGTTCAGGAATTATTACTTGATACTATTACAAAGCATGTAGGCCCTGGTGCATTAAATACTGTAATTCAAGATCATAGGAAAGGAAGATATAGTGAAGTGGATCAAATTAATGGATGGGTCAGTGAAGGTGGAAAAAAACTTGGCATAAATACTCCCATTAATGACATGATAGTTGAAGTTACAAGAAGAATCCACAATGGTGAATTGAAGCCCTCAAAGGAATTAATAGAAGATAGTATTCACTCAATAAGGGATAAATTATAAATGAGTTCAAAAGAAATTGGGCTCGCAGTTATAGGCTCAGGTCGAATCGGTTCACTTAGAGCGATCCTTGCATCTGGGCATTCTGCTGTAAAATATCTAGGTGTATCTGATATAAAAATCGAAAATGCTAAAAAACTTGCTAGCAGATGTAATGCAGACTCATACACCAATGACAACCACGCCCTCATTTCTGACCCCAAGGTTAATACAGTAATTGTGTCAACAAGTGAACATGAGCATCTTGATGCTGTGATGCATGCTCTCGAATTAGGAAAGCCTGTATTGGTTGAAAAGCCCATTGCCTTGGCAGTTGAAGATGCTGATAAAATGATTCAAAAAGCCAAAGACACAAAAACTTTATTTAGGGTTGGTTATGCTCAAAGATTTAAAAGGAGATACCTATCAGGTAAAGATCAGCTTATAGAAGGACGCATAGGTAATATTTTATCAATATCTGCTCGTGCATGTAATACAAGAGCGCAAGGGATTGAAATTTTGAAGAGATCAAGTACGGCAACACCTGTTGTTGATGTCCTGACATATTGGGTGGATGTATCTTGCTGGTATCTTGAAGGGATAGAACCTGTTGAGGTGACAGCTAGGGGGACAGGGACTGTATTCAGGGAGGCAGGATTTGATGTAAATGATACAACTTGGAGCCTTATCCGGTTTAATAACGGAGCTGTTGTTAATTTGGGTGTATTCTTTGCCCTCCCTTCTCATTCTCCTCAACTGGGAATGGGTGTCAGATTTGAAGTATATGGTGATGATGGTGCTTTGATCTTAAATGATGACCATACTGACGAACTGCTAATAACTAATAATGGAATACCCCATGCATACATACCAGATATGAAATTTAATACTGCATTTCTATCGAGTTCTACTCCAGGAAATTGGCATCTTGGGGATTATTGGGGTCCTGTTGCAGACGAGACACGAGTGTGGCTTGACCATTTATCAATGGGGAGACCTTGTCCCATCGCAACACCGGAGGATGCGAGAAAAAATCTTATCATTACCCTAGCTATGGAAGAGTCTGCAAAATCAAATAACACGATAAAATTGTGAGCTAATATGTTTAAAATAAAAAATATTGAATCATTTATTATACAAGTTCCTCTAAAGGTGCCGCTTAAAATGTCAGGCGTTCATATAATGCATTGTGATAATACAGTCGTAAAAATAACGGCAAATAATGGGAAAGTTGGTTGGGGTGAAGCACCTTATGCACCATTTTTTAACGGTGAGACATCAAGAGGTATGTGCGCAGCAATTGATTTTATGAAAGAACGATTGATTGGAGCTGAAGTAAAAAGCCCTGATGGTATAAAGGACGTTATAGCTCCAACAATTTATGGAAATTCAGGCGCCAAATCAGCGATTGATATGGCTCTCTATGATTTATGTGGAAAATCTCTTGACCAGCCTCTTTATGAAGTTCTTGGTGGGTCAAAGAGAGATAAAGCACCGATGATTTGGCTTATTGCAGGTGGTGATGATGAATTTAAATTATTACGACAAAAATTAGATGATGGTTTTGTATCCTTTAAAGTCAAGGTTGGAACAAATGACGTGCAGCAGGATATAGAGCGATCTTACAAGGCACAAGAAATACTTGATCATGATCACACTCTTTCTGCTGATGCTAATCAAGGATTTAACAGAAAAGATGCGCTTACATTTGCTGCTAAAACAGGCGATATCGGGTTGGATTTTTTTGAACAACCAGTAAACGGGAGAGATATTGAGGGCATGATTGCGTGTAATTCAAAATCATATGCCCCTGTGGGAGTTGATGAAGGTATTCATAACATCGATGATATAAAAAAACATTATGATCTGAAAGCTGCAAATGGGGGTAGCTTAAAGATGGTTAAGTTTGGAGGGGTGTCACAATTATTTGAGGCTGCAAATTTAATGCATTCACTGGGAATGCATATCAATTTAGCAGGTAAAGCTGCCAATACTTCAATTGGTAGTGCAGCAATTGCTCACTTCACGAGGTCATTACCTTCTTTAGACTGGGACGCTAGTTTATCAAGTCAGTATCTTGCCGATGATGTTGCCAAAAATCCTGTAGAAGTTTTTGATGGACATATCATGACTCCACAAGATGGACCGGGTTTAGGAATCTCAATTGATGAGGATAAATTCAATAAATATCAGGTTCAGATCTAATAAATTTAAAAGTATTTTATGACAAAAATTGAAATTATTGATGATCCCAAAAAAGGAATCCTTTTCGCACTTGGTTTTATTATTACAGTTCCTTTTATAGAAGCATCGGTGAAGTTACTTGGTGATGTAATGGCACCACCTCAGATTGCACTGACACGTTTTCTTATCCATATAATTGTTTTATCAGTATATATCTATCTGTACATACCAAGAGAGGATTGGATAGCAAAACCTAGTTGGCCATTAATACTAAGGGGTGTATTAGCCAGTTTGGGTACAATATGTGTTTACGCTGGTCTGGCATTACTTCCTCTTGTTGATGCTGTTGCAATATTCTTTCTTACACCAATTATCATTACAGCTCTATCGGCAATTGTACTAAGAGAAAAGGTAGGAATTTTTCGGTGGAGTGCAGTTTTTGCAGGTATGATAGGTGCGTTACTAGTAATTGGTCCTAATTTTGATAACGTTGGATGGGGGGCAGTATTTCCTGCGCTTGCCGCTTTATTTCATGGCACTGCTACAATGATCACACGTAAATGGGCCAATGTTGCACGTTTACCAGTATTTCAATATTACATTGCTGTCACAGCGGTAATAATTATGACATTTATAATCCTTGTAGGAGAATTATTTGGTTATGAGAGCGTCACACCAGTTACCCCAAATGATTTCCAATGGTTTTTACTTGGTATTATTGCAATTGGTTCCATTGCAACAAATTTATTCTTAACACAAGCATTTAGAATAGCACCATCGTCTGTAATTGCCCCTTTTTTATATTTACAGATTATTGGATCAACAATAATGGGTTTTGTTATATTCGCAGACCTTCCTGGTAATCAGACAATATTTGGGACTTTTCTAGTTATATCTGCAGGTTTAGTTATTTGGTGGAGAGAAAAATCCATCCATAACTAAATATTTCATTTGGTCATTTTGATTTTTTAGAGATCAAAAACAGCAACAGCTCTGACTGGTGAACCAGTTCCACCTCTCCAAGCCATTGGTAAGCAAATGAAGGTAAATTCACCTCTCCCAATTATCTTTTCAAGATTACACAAACTTTCTAGGTGAGTAATGTTAACTTCATGACACACTTTATGAACGAGTGCGTTCACTTTTCCAATAGGACCTGGGCGCATGGAGTCGATACCAAAATGAACAACTCCTTGTTCAGCGAGCCACTTTGTTGCTTCGACATTAACACCAGGATTATCAGTTGAGTATGCGGGTGTTGGAAAGGTTCTCTCATGATGACCTGTACATAGCAATACAGTTCCTCCTTTTGGTATGGATAAGCCTGTTTTTTTTACTGCTTCATCCAAGTCTGATGGAGTGATTTCTGCTTTTGGCTCAATGTGTCTGAGGTCTATACAAATACCCTTAACGATACAATTTTCAAGTGGGTATTCATTGATGGGAATACCATCTACACTGAAATGTCTGGGTGCATCAATATGCGTTCCTCCATGATCTGGCATTGAAAAATAATGAACAGAATTTCCTTGAACATTACCCGAGTCTGCAAAGGCTTCTTCATGACTTTTCCAAACACCGTGAATCACTGGTGGTTGTCCTGGGTATTGTGGCGTGCGATGGTAAAGTTCGCGGCTTAAATCTATTATTTCCATTGTAACCTCTCAAAAATTTATAGTTCTATTATACACAATATTACGCTCGATGTTATAGGCAATTTGTAGGATGATATTTTCACACCATCTTTTTCCAACAATCTGAATAGATGTTGGCATGTTATGCTTATCTTTGCCTGTAGGTAAAACTATTGCTGGCATTCCTGTAACATTATAAGGAGAGAAAAATTGACGGTGTATATTTACCGTATAATCATGTTCTACTCCATTGATTATGGCTTTCAAATCTTTAATTAATGGTGCTGTAAATGGGGTAGCTGGTGAAATTAATGCATCAAAGTCTCTAAGTTTTTCTTCCAACAATCTTGTCATTCTTACTTTATCATCCATTGCTTTTAGGTATGCTTCGATCCCTACCTTAACTGACCAATCCATTCGCTTTTTAACGTCTGGATCAAAAGTTTCTGGTTCCTCATCATATTGTTTTTTATGGACCTTAGTGAATTCTGGGCCTGCAATATCATAAAATAAGTTTTGAATTAACTTCACTTCTTCAAATCTTATTTCTGTCACTTCCACATCAAGAGCAGATAGAATTTTCATTGTGTTCATATATGCATTGTGAACATCAGAGTCTATCTCCTGGTTTTCATATAAGTCTGGGCATACCGCAATTTTAAAACCACTAATTGATTTTTCAAGATCATCCAAATTAATGGGGGTACATTGGACAGATTTGGTATCCAATGGGTCATATCCCTCAAGAGTTTTGTATGTTAGAGCTGTTGATAATACAGACTCACACATTGGTCCCATATGATCTATGGAAGGGGAATTTGGGAATACCCCCCTCAGGCTAATAGCACCATAAGTTGGTTTCAATCCTACAATACCACATAACGAAGATGGGGTTCTAATTGATCCACCCGTATCACTTCCAAGTGCAATAGGAACTAAATTTGCAGCAACTGCAGCAGCAGATCCTCCACTTGAACCGCCCGATATTTTGTTTAAATCATTAGGGTTTTTTGTTGTACCATAATTGACATTTATAGTTGTTGATGCTGCAGCATATTGATGAGTATTTGTTTTGCCCAGCAGTATTGCACCTGCTTCTTTCATTTTATTTACACAAAATGCATCCTGATCTGGAATAAAATTATCATCTTTATTTGATCCATTAGTAGTGCGTATGTTAGCGGTATTAATGATATCTTTGGCGGCATAAGGAATGCCATGCAGTGGTCCACGATATTTACCTTTACTGATTTCTTTCTCAGCTAGTTTTGCTTGCTGGATTGCTTCATCAGGAATGACGGTCACAAATGCATTAATTGTTGGATTATACCTGTCAATTCTATCTAAATAATAAGTTGTAAGATCAACGGGTGACAGCTCTTTTTTTTGGATTGAGGATATTATTTCCCTAAAACTTTTATCTTGCATCGATGTATATTTTTTTTAAATAAATTATATACATTTTACTCATTTAAATATATAAACACAATTAATCTCATGCATAAGCTATATTTCTAAGCTTTTCGGTAACGAAAAATTAGTTTGACCATGAGTTAAGTATCGACAAAATTTAGGATGTAATATAATTATAATCCAATTAGATATATCTAATCTGAGAGTAAGAAAATGAATATTATTCAACAACTAGAAAAAGAACAACTAGACAAATTAAAAGAAAATAAAGTTATACCTGAGTTTTCACCAGGGGATACAGTACGTGTAAATGTTAAAATTAGTGAAGGCACTCGTGAAAGAGTCCAAGCTTATGAGGGTGTAGTAATTGGTCGTTCAGGTGCTGGAATTAATGAAAGTTTCACTGTAAGAAAAATTTCATATGGTGAGGGTGTAGAAAGAGTTTTCCCAGTATACTCTCCAACAATCGAGTCTATTTCTGTTGTAAAAAAGGGTAAAGTAAGAAGAGCAAAACTTTACTACTTAAGGAGCAGAAGGGGTAAATCAGCACGTATTGCCGAAAAAATAGATACAAATCGTTCAAAAACTAGAGAAGCAAGCGCACCTCAAGAAACTACTTCTGATAGTGAGTAGAACAAATCCTAATAAATTTTTTTAAAGGGTGGTTTTTCTATGAACTATGAACTTCTCAAAAAATTATGTGAAACACCATCAGTTGCTGGTCGTGAAAAACGCATAAGAGAATTTATTCATAATAATGTAAAGGGTTACTTTGATGAGATTAAAGTAGACCCGCTTGGCTCCCTAATTTGTAAAAAATTTTCTCAAAACAAAAAGAAGAAAAAAATTCTTCTCTTATGTCACATGGATGAGATTGGTTTTCTTGTCAGTCACATCAATCCAAAAGGGTATGTTTTTGTCGATCCAGTAGGTGGCTTTGATCCCAGAAATTTATTCTCAAGGAGAGTATTGGTGTGTACAGAAAAAGAAGATTTGAAGGCAGTGATGAATCCACAAGGTAAGCCAGTTCACACACAAAGCGCAATGGACAGAAAAAAAATTCCAGAACCAAATGAGTTTTTTATTGATACAGGTTTGGGCGAAAAAGCCAAAGATAAAATTCAGATTGGTGACTACGTAGTCATGGATGAACCATTCTTAGAACTGCCAAAGAAAATTGTATCCAAGGCACTGGACAATAGGATTGCATGCTGGCTTGGAATGGAAATTGCCAGATATGTATCCGAAAATAAAATTGAGTTAGATAATGATTTGATTATTGTTTTTACCTCCCAAGAAGAAGTTGGATTGAGAGGTGCAAAAACTGCGTCATTTGATGTTGAACCTGATATTGCCATCGGAATTGATACAACTTTAGCTTGTGATACCCCTGGAGTACCAGAACAAGATTGGATCACTACACATGGTAAAGGCTTTGGTTTACATATAAAAGACTCATCATTTATTTCAGATCATGAGCTTGTTTCACAATTTGCAAAATTAGCCGAAAAAAACAAAATACCTTATCAACGCACAATTCTGAGTCGTGGAGGTCAAGACGGCGCTGCAGGTCAGCAGGCTGGATCTGGAGCTAAGGCAATAGCAATTGTTGTTGGAACGAGATATATCCATACCGTTACTGAAATGGTTGATAAAAGTGATTTAGAGAATGCACTTAAAGTTCTTAAAAAATTCCTTGAAAATTAAGAGAGGATTTTTTAACAATGAGTGTAAATTATGAAGTGAATTAATAATTTAAGTTAAATATTAGGGTATGAAAATGAGTAGATCAAAAACTATTTATGACAAAATCTGGGATGATCATCTAATAAATACTAATGATGATGGTACGTCGCTTATATACATTGACAGACATTTAGTGCATGAAGTGACTTCTCCGCAAGCTTTTGAAGGTTTAAGGATGACAAATAGAAAAGTTCGCTGTCCTGAAAAAACACTTGCTGTGGTGGATCATAATGTGCCAACAACAGATAGAAAAAACGGTATTGCGGATGAAGAGTCCCGCATTCAAGTTGAAGCTCTAGAAAAAAATTGTAGTGAATTTGGTATAGAGTATTTTAACGAATTAGATCTTCGCCAAGGTATTGTTCATGTTGTAGGACCTGAACAAGGTTTTACTCTTCCTGGAACAACAATTATGTGTGGGGATAGCCACACATCAACTCATGGTGCCTTTGGTGCTTTGGCGATGGGTATCGGCACATCAGAAGTTGAACATATTCTTGCTACACAAACCCTAATACAAAGAAAAGCCAAAAATTTTAAAGTTAATGTGGGTGGTACTGCGCCAAAAGGTGTTACTGCAAAAGATATAATTTTATCAATAATAGGTGAGATTGGAGCTGGCGGCGGGACAGGATCAGTTATCGAATATACTGGAAAGGCTATCTCTGACTTATCTATGGAAGGAAGAATGACAGTATGTAATATGTCAATCGAAGGGGGAGCTCGAGCTGGGCTAATCGGACCTGATGAAAAAACCTTCGCCTATATAAAAGATCGACCAAGAGCTCCAAAGGGTGAAGAATTTGATCGTGCTGTTGAATATTGGAATGCCCTAAATTCAGACAATGATGCATTTTTTGACAGGGAAGTTTACCTGGATGCAGCTAAGCTACCACCAGTGGTTACATGGGGAACAAGTCCAGAAGATGTCGTGTCAATTAATGGTGAAGTACCTAATCCGGATCTTATTGATGATGAAAGTAGGAGAGAAACAAAGAAGAGCGCTTTGAAATACATGGATCTTGTGCCAGGCACAAAAATCCAAGATATAAAACTTGATGTTGTATTCATCGGTTCATGCACAAATGGACGTATTGAGGACTTAAGAGAAGTTGCTAAAGTTGTCGAAGGACATCACGTAAATGAAAATTTAAATGCTATGATTGTTCCTGGGTCTGGGCTTGTCAAGGAGCAAGCTATCAGTGAAGGGTTAGACAAAATTTTTATGGCAGCAGGTTTCGAATGGAGAGAGCCCGGTTGTTCAATGTGTCTAGCAATGAACCCTGATAAACTATTACCTGGTCAAAGATGCGCTTCTACTTCAAATAGAAATTTTGAAGGAAGGCAGGGATTCAGAGGAAGAACACACCTCGTTTCACCAGCAATGGCTGCTGCTGCTGCTATAGCTGGACATTTTGTTGATGTTAGAGAATTTACAAAGTAGGAAATCAAGATGGAAAAATTTAAAAACTTGACTGCAGTTGCTGCACCGTTGCCTGACATAAATATTGATACGGATAAGATAATTCCCAAACAATACCTAAAAACAATACAACGCACAGGTCTTGGTAAAGGGCTCTTTTCTGAACTTCGTTACAATGACGATGGATCAGAGAATAAGGAATTTGTTCTCAATAAATCACAATATAGGAATGCCAAAATATTGGTTGCAGGAGATAATTTTGGGTGCGGTTCAAGTAGGGAACATGCGCCATGGGCATTACTTGATTATGGAATAAAGGTTGTCATCTCAACATCTTTTGCGGATATATTTTATAATAACTGTTTCAAAAATGGGATGCTTCCAATTGTTCTTGATGAAAAAGAAGTTAGTTTGTTGATGGAAGAAACAGAGAGAGGTTCCAATGCAACTTTAACGGTGGACCTTGAAAGCCAGGAAATCACAACATCAGATGGTAATGTCATCAATTTTAAAATTGATAAGTTTTTAAAACATTGTCTACTAAATGGTCTTGATGATATCGCTCTCACATTAGAGAAAGATAAAGACATTAAAAATTTTGAAGATGATGTGAAAAGTCAAAGGCCTTGGCTTTAGTCATTTAAGCTGAAATATATAAAAATAATAAGAGGATAATATGAGTTCATATAATTTATTAATGTTACCAGGAGATGGTATTGGGCCAGAAGTTGTAAATGAGGTCGAGCGAGTTATAGATTGGTTCAATAAAAACACGGACTCTAAATTTGAAATAGAAAAAGATTTGGTTGGTGGATCAGCGTATGATGCCCATGGGGCAGCTATCTCCGATGCTGCTATGGATCTTGCACATAAATCTGACGCTGTAATTTTTGGAGCAGTAGGTGGTCCAAAATGGGATAATGTGCCATTTGAAGTTAGACCTGAAGCAGGTTTATTGAGACTAAGGAAAGAATTAGACCTATTCGCAAATCTCCGACCAGCTATTTGCTACAAAGCACTTGCTGATGCATCAAGCTTAAAAAGAGAGTTAGTTGAAGGCTTAGATATATTAATCCTCAGAGAACTTACAGGTGGTGTTTATTTTGGTGAACCAAAAGAAATTACAGATTTACCGGATGGGCAACAAAAAGCAGTGGACACACAAATATATACTACAAGTGAAGTCCAAAGAATTGCACGTGTAGCTTTTGAGCTAGCAAAAACAAGAAAAGGGAAAGTTACATCAACAGAGAAAAGAAATGTAATGATATCAGGTGTTTTTTGGAACAAGGTTGTATCAGAGGTACATAAAAATGAATACCCAGATATGGAACTGGAACATATTTTAGCTGACGCATGTGCTATGCAACTTGTACGAAAACCAAAACAATTTGACCTTATTGTAGCAGATAATCTTTTTGGAGATATTTTGTCAGATGAGGCAGCAATGCTTACAGGATCAATGGGGATGTTACCTTCTGCATCACTTGGTGCTGTTAATGAAACTACTGGTAAAAGAAATGCAATGTATGAACCAGTTCATGGATCAGCACCAGATATAGCAGGACAAGGTATTTCAAATCCAATAGCTGAAATTGCATCATTTGCAATGGCATTAAGGTATTCTTTTAATTTGACTGAAGAAGCACAGTTAATAGAGGACTCAATATCTGCAGCACTTGATACAGGTATCAGAACACCTGATATCATGCAAGACGGCATGAAAAAAGTTGGAACCCAGCAGATTACAGATGCAATTATTTCTGAAATGAATTCAAGAAGTTGAGTTAATACATATGGGTTTGAAAATAGCAGTCGTCGGTGCAACCGGAAATGTTGGTAGGGAGATCCTAAATATTCTTGATGAGAGAATGTTTCCTTGCGAAGAAGTAGTTGCACTTGCATCACGAAAATCAATTGGTCGGGAACTTTCCTATGGTGATAAACTTCTTAAAGTGAAGGATTTAGAAACATATGATTTTAATGGGACAGATATTGCCCTTTTCTCAGCAGGATCAAAAATATCAGAAAAATATGGACCAATTGCAGCCAAGTCTGGAACAGTAGTTATAGATAACTCGTCATTCTGGAGATATCATGATGATGTACCACTGATTGTTCCAGAGGTTAATCCAGATGCAGTTGTAGATTTTAAAAAAAGAGGCATTATAGCTAATCCAAACTGTTCAACTGCACAACTAGTGGTTGTTTTAAAACCTTTGCATGATGTAGCAAAAATAAATCGTGTGGTTGTATCCACTTACCAATCTGTCTCAGGAGCTGGAAATGCAGCGATGGAAGAATTATTTAATCAGACTAAGGGTATCTTTGTGAATCAAGCACCAGAGCCTGAAAATTTTACACGTCAAATAGCTTTTAATGTAATACCACATATTGATGTATTTATGGATGATGGTTACACAAAAGAAGAATGGAAGATGCTATCAGAGACGAAAAAGATAGTAGATAAAAATATTAAATTAACAGCTACTTGCGTTAGAGTTCCGGTTTTTGTTGGGCATTCGGAGGCTGTCAATATAGAGTTCGAAAAATCTATAAGCCCTGAAAAAGCAAGATCAATCCTTAGAAAAGCTCCAGGTGTCATGCTCGTGGATGACCCTGAAGATGAAAAATATATTACTCCCCTGGAATGTGTTGGCGACTATGCAACATTTGTAAGTAGGGTTCGAGTTGATTCAACTGTGAAAAATGGATTAAGTATGTGGGTTGTATCTGATAACCTTCGTAAAGGGGCTGCATTAAATGCAGTTCAAATCGCAGAACTGCTAATAAATAAAAAATTAATAGGTTAATTTTTCATATTTTAATGGAATTTTGTATAAGAATAATTATAACTATAACTAGTTAATTATAACATTATTGTAATATTTATGAATAATCCACTATCACCGCATTTATCAATATACAAATTTAAACTAAGCCTATTAATGTCCATTGCACACCGAATTACTGGTGGGGCATTATATTTTTCAATGTTGATATTTCTTTTTTTCCTTGTTTCATTATCAAGTGGAGCTTCTGCTTACGAATTATTTTCGTCAATCATTGGCACATGGATCGGGAAACTAGTTATACTTGGTATAACATGGGCTGTGTTTCACCATATGTTAGGTGGACTAAGGCACTTTCTGTGGGATATGGTAAAGGGTTTTGAAGTAAAAACAGTCGATAAATTAGCTACTATAACCTTATTAGGGGGAATAGTACTCACAATAATTTATTGGTCACTTTACTGTATTTTATAAGGGGATCTTTCAATGAGTAAATCACCAACAAGACATTTTATTTACCAGAGAATTACAGCAGTATTAAATATTCCTCTATCTGTTTTTCTTCTCTATTTAATTTTCACAATACCAAGAATGTCTTATTTGGAAGTGTCAAGTCTATTCCAAAAACCCCTAATAACCGTTCTAACAGTAATTCTTATAATAAATTTTTCATATCACATGAAATTGGGAATGCAGATGATTATCGAGGATTATATTCATGGGGCTAATAATTTAAAAACGGCACTATTATTGAACAATATCGTTGTGTTAATCGTTATCATAGGGTCGATATATTCAGTTTTAACCATATAGGTAAACGCTTTTAGGAAAAGGAATTTTTAGAGAATGTCAAATACACACAACATAAACGGTAGGGAATATACATTCATAGACCATACATATGATGTGGTCGTTGTTGGAGCTGGCGGCGCTGGTCTAAGAGCCACTCTTGGATGCTCTCAAGCGGGATTAAAAACAGCTTGTGTAACAAAACTATTTCCAACAAGGAGCCATACTGTTGCGGCCCAAGGCGGAGTTGCTGCTGCTTTGGGGAACATGGGTGAGGACGACTGGAAATGGCATATGTATGATACTGTTAAAGGAGCAGATTGGCTTGGTGACCAAGATGCAATAGAGTATTTGTGTAAAGAAGCCCCTCAAGCTGTGTATGAGTTAGAACATTTTGGATTACCATTTAGTAGACGTGAAGATGGGAAAATTTATCAAAGACCTTTCGGCGGTATGACAACTCATTACGGTGAAGGTATAGCTCAAAGAACATGCGCTGCAGCGGATAGAACTGGACACGCTATGCTCCATACTTTGTATGGTAAAGCTATAAGTCATTCAGCAGAGTTTTTTATAGAATATTTTGCGATTGATTTAATTATGGATGATAATGGTGCCTGCCTCGGAGTTGTGGCTTTATGCCTGGAAGATGGAACAATTCATCGTTTTCAAGCTCAGAAAACCATACTTGCTACCGGTGGTTATGGTCGTGCATATTTTTCTGCAACATCAGCTCACTCTTGCACAGGAGATGGGAATGCGATGGTTTTAAGAGCTGGGTTACCCCTACAAGATATGGAGTTTGTTCAATTTCATCCAACCGGGATTTATGGAGCAGGTTGTTTAATAACAGAAGGATCCCGAGGTGAAGGAGGTTATTTAACTAATTCTGAAGGTGAACGTTTCATGGAAAGATACGCTCCATCTGCTAAAGACCTCGCAAGCAGAGATGTTGTATCAAGATCAATGACAATCGAAATAAGGGAAGGTCGAGGAGTTGGCAAAGATAAAGATCATATACATCTCCACTTAGAGCATTTAGCACCAGAGGTCTTGGCAGAAAGACTTCCAGGAATTTCAGAAACAGCAAAAATATTCTCAGGTGTCGATGTCACAAAAGAACCAATTCCTGTATTGCCAACAGTTCATTATAACATGGGTGGAATCCCAACAAATTTCCACGGTGAAGTATTGACTAAAATTGGAGGCGATCCAGACTGTGTTGTCGAAGGTTTAATGGCAATTGGTGAGGCAGCTTGTGTTTCTGTACATGGTGCCAACAGACTTGGATCCAACTCACTAATTGATTTGGTTGTTTTTGGAAGGGCTGCTGGGCTACGAGCTGCTGATACAACAACTCCTAATGCAAATCAACAACCGCTTCCTGCAAATGCTGGTGTTAATGCATTGGAAAGACTAGATAAATTCAGATACGCTGATGGTAGTACTTCAACTTCAAAACTTAGATCAGATATGCAAAGAATTATGCAAAATAACTGCGCAGTATTCAGAACGGGCGAAGTATTAGAAGAAGGTCAAAAACTAATCAATAAAACATGGCACGGATTAGATGATATTAAGATAAGTGATAGATCACTTGTATGGAATACAGATCTAATAGAAGCTCTTGAGTGGGACAATCTAATAGTGCAGTCAGTAGTAACAGTTGAAAGTGCTGCAAACAGAAAAGAGAGTAGAGGATCACATGCCAGGGAAGATTACACTGAAAGAGATGATAAGAATTGGATGAAGCATACTCTAGCTTGGATAGATAACGATAAAAGAACGACAACTATAGATTATCGACCGGTTCATGAATACACTCTCAGTAATGAAGTTTCATATATACCGCCAAAAGAAAGAGTTTATTAAGGAAAGATTATGGTTGAATTAGCATTACCTAGAAATTCTAAAATCACAGAAGGGAAAAAGTGGCCCCAGCCTGAAAATCAAAATAATACTCGTGAATTCAAGGTTTACCGCTGGAATCCTGAAGATGACAAAAACCCATCAATGGATACGTACTACATAGATACAGAAGATTGTGGTCCTATGGTTTTGGATGCATTAATGAAGATTAAAAGTGATATAGACACATCTCTTACTTTCAGGCGATCATGCCGTGAAGGAGTTTGTGGATCTTGTGCAATGAATATTGATGGAGTGAATAGATTAGCTTGTACAACTGCAATTGAAGATATAAAAGGAGCAGTCAATATTTACCCATTACCTCATCAAAAAGTTATAAAAGATCTTGTGCCAGATTTAAAAAACTTTTTTGATCAGCATAGATCTGTTGAACCATGGCTTCATACAAAAAATGAAGAACCAAAAGAGGAATGGCTACAATCAAAAGAAGATAGAGAGCAATTAGATGGTCTATATGAATGTATTATGTGTGCATGCTGCTCCACTTCTTGCCCAAGCTATTGGTGGAATTCAGATAAATATCTCGGTCCAGCAGCTCTACTTCAAGCATACCGTTGGATAATTGATAGTAGAGATGATGAACGGGAAGCAAGGCTTGATAAATTGGAAGATCCTTTCAAACTTTACAGATGTCATACTATCATGAACTGTGCAAAAGCATGTCCAAAAGGGCTGAACCCAGCTAAAGCGATTGCAAGCATTAAAAAGATGATGGTTGAAAGAAGAGTTTCTAAGCAGGCTTAAGTAATTATTTCTCTTCTTTAGGTTCGAGGATTTGTTTTCCCCTATACATTCCTGTTTTTAGGTCGAGATGATGCGGTCTGTGCAGTTCGCCCGTTGACTTATCTTCAACATACGCTTCACCTTTTAGAAAGTCAGTAGATCTACGCATACCTCTTTTTGATTTTGTCACCTTACTTCTTGGGACTGCCATAATCAATATCTCCGTTATAAATTTTAATTAAGATTAATTACATATACATATTCATTTATTATTTGTCATCATTTATATATATTAAAATTAACTTTTTAATTAATTTAGAGCAATGAATCGGTAATGAGTGTTTTAAAAAACTATAACGAAATTATTACAGATTTAGATAATTATATGATCGAGTTGCTAGATAACTCGGAATATCCTAAGCAGCTAGTTGATCCAATAAAATATATATTTATTGGAAAGGGGAAAAGAATTAGAGCTATATTACTGGTTGAGGTTTGTGAGCTTTTTGAGTTATCATATAAAGATATTCGCAATGTAGCATTAGCTCTTGAATGTATCCACACTTATTCACTAATACATGATGATTTACCTGCGATGGATGATGATGACTACAGGCGTGGGCAGCTTACTTTACATAAAAAATATGACGAAGCAACAGCCATATTAGTTGGAGATGCACTAATATCACTTGCATTTGAGTTATTAGCTACACCAAGCGATAAAATAAACAACGAATGTGCACTAAACTTAGTAAACAAACTTGCAAAATGCAGTGGATTGGGTGGTATGGTTGGAGGACAAATTTTAGATCTAAAAATTAGTAGTTCAACCGCTTCGATTGATTTGGTAAATAATATGCAACAAATGAAAACTGGAGCATTATTCCATTTTGCATGTCTCGCAGGTCCCATAATTAAAGGAAATGATGCCGATCAAAAGATATTTGCCCAATTTGCAGACTTTTTTGGTTCAATATTTCAAATTAGTGATGATCTTATTGATATCGAGTCTACTTTATCGGAGGCAGGTAAAAATGTTAATAAAGACAAGGAAAAAGATAAATATACACTAATAGAATTTCTAGGAGTTGATGGAGCGAAGGCCCAAATAGCACAGCATTTAGAGGATGTCCGAATTTTATTACATGATTATGGTGTAAAATCAGAAAAGCTCATTAATTTATGCCAGAGGCTAGTTGATAGAAGATCATAAGATTAAATTATCAATAAGTCTTGTATTACCTAACTTTGATGCCACTAATAGGATATATTTATTTTTCATCGGTCGATATTCATTACACACTTCTAAATTAATGAGAGTTCTTAATTCGAGGTATTCAACCTCAAAACCGATAGAGTTTAATCTATCAACTTCTAATTGAATGGATTGTGAAATATCATCATTCTTTTTATTAAGTCTATCTTTTATTTTTAATAATGAGGCATATATCTCAGAGGCTAACTTCTTATTTTTAGGGCTTAAATAGCTATTTCTTGAAGATAAAGCCAAGCCGTTACTCTCGCGAACAATTGGAGATAAAATCAAATTCACTCCCATAAAAAGATTTTCTACCATATTTTTTATTAAAATGAATTGCTGATAATCTTTTTGTCCAAAAATTGCAATATCTGGTTGTAATATATTAAATAGTTTGTTCACAACCAAAAGTACGCCATTGAAATGCCCAGGTCTTTTTAGCCCACATAAGTCATTCATTAGTATTGGGTTATCAATTATTATTTCTGAGCTGATATGAGATGGGTATATTAAATTCATTTCAGGGCAAAAAACTAGGTCAACCCCTTCTTTTTCAAGTAATTCGAGATCATTTTTTAATGTTCTTGGGTATTGATTGAAATCTTCTGATGGGCCAAATTGTCTTGGATTAACAAAAATTGAAACAATTATCTTTGTTGCACCATTTTTTTTTAAATTTCTAACTAAACTCAGATGTCCATCATGAAGATTACCCATTGTAGGGGCAAATCCAATAGTATTTCCATCTTCTTTCCATTGTATAATTTGATCTCTCAATGGAATTATATTATCAGAGAATATCTGCATTATTTGAATGTATGTTCTGGTGCTGGGTAACTTTTGGTTTTAACTGCGTTAATATACTCCATAACAGCTTCCTGGATAGTATTTTGTCCAGTCATAAAATTTTTAGAAAACTTTGGTAATTTCCCCGGTGTTATTCCAAGAATATCATATAAGACCAATATTTGACCATCTACGTCTGGTCCTGCTCCGATACCTATAATCGGAATTTTGATTTCTGATGATACCATCTTTGCTGTAGAAGATGAAACACACTCAAGAAGCAAAATATCAGCTCCTGACGCTTCTATTTTTTTTGCTTCTTCAATAAGTTTTTCAGCATCAGAATCCTCTTTCCCTTGCACCTTATAGCCACCCATTTTATTAACTGATTGAGGTCTTAAACCAATATGCGCACATATAGGAATATCTGACATTGCTAGTTTCTCAATAATATTAATTTGGGATTGGTTTCCTTCGAGTTTTATCATTTGTGCTCCGCCATCTTGCATAAGTTTTTTGGCATTTTCCATGGCGATATCTGGATTATAAAAGCTCATAAAGGGCATATCCGAAATAAGAAAAGAGTAATTCAATGATGATGATACAATTTTAGAGTGGTAGATCATATCTTCTATCTTTACAGGAACGGTTGTTTTGTGTCCTTGTACAACCATTCCCAGTGAATCTCCAACTAAGATAATCTCAGTTCCAGATTGATCAAGTAGGTGGGCAAAAGTAGAATCATACGCAGTTAAGCAAGCAATTTTCTCACCTTTTTGTTTAAGTTCTTTAATTGTATTTAATGTTATAGATTTTAACTGCTTACCATCATACATATTACGCACCCAGTGACTTCTTCGAATATTTTTGTTGAATGTAATTATACAGAATTTTTTTAAATTCATCTGCTATATTTTTACCGCGTAGCACTTTGTGCTTTTCTCCATCAATAAATACTGGAGCTGCTGGCTCTTCACCTGTTCCAGGAAGTGATATTCCAATATTTGCATGTTTTGACTCTCCAGGACCATTAACAATACAGCCCATCACTGCAACTTTTAAACTATCTACACCATTATATTCCTTTTTCCATTTTGGCATTTGTTCGGATATGTAATCTTCAATATCAATTGCTAATTCTTGAAATACTGTAGAAGTCGTTCTACCACATCCCGGACAAGCAACAACATCTGGCCTATATGATTTGATATTGAGAGACTGCAATATTTCCTTTGCAACGCGAACTTCTTCTCTTCTGTCTTCATTAGGTTTTGGGGTAAGGGACACTCTGATAGTGTCTCCAATATTTTTGTTAAGCAGAATAGAAATTGCTGACACAGAAGATACAATACCCTTAATACCCATTCCTGCTTCAGTCAGTCCTAAATGAAGTGGATAATTGGTTTGATTATTTAGGTCTTCGTATACTCTAACCAATTCGCTTACGTCACTCACCTTTGCAGACAGAATAATCTTTGACGAATCTAAACCAATTTCTTCCGCTCTATTTGCTGAGTAAATAACTGATTTAACAAGCGCATCACGCAATACTTCTTTAGAGCTTTTTTTGACTTCAAGCTTATTATTTTCATTCATGAGCGTAGTCAGTAATTCTTGATCTATACTACCCCAATTTGCGCCGATCCTGATGGGCTTTTCATACTTGCAAGCCATTTCAATGATTTCAGAAAATTGTTTATCTTTTTTATTTTTAAAACCAACATTCCCTGGATTTATTCGATATTTATCCAAGCTCTGCGCGCAATCAGGGAAATCTTTTAAAAGTTTATGCCCAATATAATGAAAATCACCAACAAGAGGGATTGAATAGTTTTTCTTTGATAGACTCTCTTTTATATATGGAACAGCTTTTGCGGCATCATCTCTGTCTACAGTAATTCTAACTATTTCAGATCCTTCTTCGTAGAGATCAATAATTTGTTGAGTTGTTTTTGATACATCAGCTGTATCGGTATTTGTCATTGATTGGATAACAACTGGTTCACCACCACCGATTGACACATTACCGACTTTTACAATAATCGATTTTGGTTTTGCACTCATGATCACAGCTAAGTTTTTTATTTAGGTTAAATATATACGAATTAATGAATAAAAAAAGTACTCAATTGTAATAGATTTTCAAAATAATTTCAGTTTAAAGTATGGATTAATTAAAAATTCTCTGAAACTTAGCAGGAATTCTCTCTTTAGATTTAAGCATAAAATAAATCAGCAAACTATATAACAGGGTAGATAGGATAGTATTTGTAGCAAACGGGACTGCCATGATATATGCAGTGATTAGACCATTAAAAGTATATCCATAGTAACCCGTTGTCCAAAATCCAAAGTTTGTGACTGCAAAAAATACTAAGCAAGATGCAAGTGACATTGCGGAGACATTTAGGAGGTTAAATTTCCTAAGCAGAAGATAACTTGATAGAGATATTAGAATAAATGATAGGTAAATCCATATCATGTAGCTATAAAATCCAATAAGGATATCAGATAGGAAAATTGCAAATAGTGGAATTGCAGTTCCTATAAATTTATTAGTGGTAATCATTGGTAAGGTGACAGCAATAGCCAAAACTGGTGTAAAATTAGGAGGATGGGGTATGATTCTGCTAATTGCTAGAATGATTATAGTGTAAAAAATTATTCCAAGTATTCTCATCACAATTCACATTGCGATAAAACCATGACGCTGTCAAGCAATTCACAGAACTGACTAGGTTCATAAACGGAATTATTGTCTATGAGGAATAATTTTTTCTATATAACAGAGAACGGGCTAAAAAATAGTTCAATAAGAAAAAATTTATTTGGTTCGGTAACTGAAATAATCAATAATAACATTGACTTAAAATGAGGAAAATAATGATTTATGAATATCAAGGGAAGAGACCACAAATCAATAAGAACAGTTGGGTAGCAGAGAATGCAGTAATTATTGGTAATGTAGTTTTAGAAGAAGAAGTAAGTATTTGGTGGAATGCTGTATTAAGAGGAGATAATGAACCTATCGTCATTGGGAAAGGTTCAAATATTCAAGATGGATCAGTTGCGCATACTGATCCCGGGTATGGACTGCACATTGGGACTAATGTAACAGTTGGTCATATGGCAATGATACATGGATGCACAATTGGCGACAACTCATTAATTGGGATAGGAGCTATTGTCCTAAATGGTGCTAAGATTGGAAAGGGATGCTTGATTGGAGCAAATTCATTTATTCCTGAGAAGAAAGAAATACCAGACAATTCCATTGTACTTGGTGCGCCTGGGAAAATAATTGGTGAAGTACAGGATAAACATAAGGCAATGATGGAACGAGCACAAAAAAGCTATGTTCGAAGATCATATTTATACAAATCAGAGCTAGTTGATATCTCAGATGATTTCAGTTTCATTAAATTGGATTGAAATTTCAAAAAATCTGTAATACATTCATATATAGAATTTTAATTTAGGGAGGTAGCTATGAATAACAAATTAGTAATTGGGGTTGTTGTTGCTGTTGTTGTAGCTGTGGCAGCATATTTCATCATGCAAAATGCCGGTACTGATAGATCAGCTGACTCAGGAACAGGTGGGGAGTTGATGAGAACAAACCAAACTGATGGACCTGTTGAAATCGGTAGTAAAACTGTAGAGTTTGAAATAATTAATGAATTTGAGACTTACGGTCAAGCATACTAGAATAAATTATTCAGGATTGATAATTTAAAAGGGCTGCTCAGCAGCCCTTTTTTTGTGACTACAAACAAGATAAGCTTGTAATATGCTCACAAAGAACTATATGTAATCAAAAATCATTGATCGGCTTGGCACATACATCATGAATTATGATATAGAAAAAAAATATGACTATTTGCTAAAAAATAATGAAATTGAATTCGATCAACAACAATTTGACTTACTGAGAGAGTTATCAAAAAAAAGTAAAGAGTTTTTGCGCTTCGCAAACAATCATTCAATCCTATCAAAAATTGGTATTTCAAAAGCAAAGCCTCCAAAGGGGATCTACATTTATGGGCAAGTTGGAAGAGGAAAATCAATGCTGATGGATCTATTCTATAACAGTATAGATATCAAAGAAAAAAGGAGAGTGCATTTCAATGCTTTCATGAATGAGGTACATGATGAAATTTTCAGGTGGAGACAAAAAATAAAAGATGCTGATGGGGTAGATCAAAATACAGATCCTGTCCTTATGGTGGCTAGATATATAAAAAAAGATTGCAAATTACTATGCTTTGATGAATTTCAGGTTGAAGATATCGCAGATGCAATGATACTCGGTAGGTTATTCAAAATATTATTTGAAATGGGAATACTAGTAATCTCAACTTCTAATATACATCCAAGGAATTTATATTCAAATGGTCTGAACAGAGATACCTTTATTCCTTTCATAGATAAATTAGAAGAGAATATGGATGTATATAATCTAGAAGCTTCAAAGGATTACAGAATGGATAGGATAAAAGACACGAGGGTGTATTTTTATCCAAACAATGATAAAAATCAAAAAAATTACATTGATACTTGGCAAAATCTGATTGGTAGTATAGAAGTTACCAATAGAATTCTAACCGTCAAAGGTAGAGAATTATCCATAGATAGATCAGCAGGTAAATATGCTCAATTTAGCTATGAAGACTTATGTGTTAAACCATTGGGAGTTGCTGATTATATTGAAATAGCCAAAAATTATGACGTGATTTTTATTTCAAATATTCCAGTAATTGATCCAAAAAAAAGAAATGAAATAAAAAGATTTATAAATTTGATTGATACATTTTATGAAACAAAAAAGATCTTGTTTATATTAGCTGAATCTGCTCCTAAAAATATTATGATTGGAGGAAAAGATGATAACATCTTTCAAAGAACAGTTTCACGGCTAGAGGAAATGCAATCAGCTGAATACTTAAATAATATAATTGAAGTTTAAAAAAGAGAGGAATAATTATGGGTGCAGGAAGAAATAAGATATCACTTATTGGAGCTGGTCAAATAGGTGGTACACTGGCTCTATTGTCAGGATTAAAGGAATTAGGAGACATAGTTCTTTTTGATATTATAGATGGGGTTCCTCAAGGTAAAGCACTGGATATTGCCCAAGCTAGTACAGTAGAAATGTTTGACTCTAAGATACAAGGAGCTTCCGACTATAGTGCAATCGCAGACTCAGATGTAATTATTGTTACTGCAGGAGTGCCTCGTAAACCTGGTATGAGTAGAGATGATTTGCTTGAAATCAACCTAAAGGTAATGAGCTCTGTTGGAGAAGGTATAAAAAAATATGCACCTAACTCATTTGTAATTTGTATTACAAATCCTCTAGATGCGATGGTATGGGCTCTTCAAAAGGCAACCGGTCACAAACCAAATATGATCTGCGGTATGGCTGGTGTTCTTGACTCAGCAAGATTTAGACTATTCCTTGCTGAAGAAATGAATGTTTCAGTTGAAGATGTGACGGCTTTTGTTCTTGGAGGACATGGAGATACAATGGTACCTCTTACAAGATACTCAACAGTAGCTGGTATTCCGCTTCCAGATCTAATCAAGATGGGTTGGATTACTGAGAAAAAACTTGCAGATATCGTGCAAAGAACGCGTGATGGTGGTGCAGAGATTGTAGCATTATTAAAGACAGGTTCAGCATACTATGCACCCGCAAGTTCAGCAATTTCTATGGCAGAGTCATATTTAAAAGATAAAAAAAGATTGTTGCCTGCAGCAGCTTATTTACAAGGTGAATATGATGTGAATGATTACTACATTGGTGTGCCTGTGATTATAGGTAAGAATGGCGTTGAGAAGATAGTAGAAATTGATCTCAATAAAGATGAAAAGGAAGAATTTGACTCTTCTGTAAATTCTGTTAAGAACCTTGTTGAGGCTTGTCAAAAGATTGCCCCAAATCTAAAATAAGCAATAGCAAATTAATATCAAAAATTTATGAATATTCACGAACATCAAGCTAAAGAATTACTCAAACAATTCAATGTACCTGTTTTGAATGGTTTTGTTGCTTATAATGAAGCAGAACTAGATAAGCAGATAGATAGATTGAAAGGGCCTATTTGGGTTGTTAAAGCTCAAATCCATGCAGGTGGGCGCGGAAAAGGCGGAGGTGTTAAAGTTGTCAACAGCATAGAAGACGTTCATGAAGCGTTTAATAATATGATGGGTATGAATCTGGTTACCAAACAGACTGGTTCAGAAGGCAAGGAAGTTAAAAGAATATATATAGAAGATGGATGCAAGATAAAAGAGGAGTTCTATTTATCCTATCTTATCGACAGAAAAACAAAATCCATCTGTCTAATTGCCTCCTCTGAGGGTGGAATGGATATTGAAGAAGTAGCAGAAAAAACTCCTCATAAAATTGCTAAAATATTCATTGATCCAGCAACAAATAAATTATCAAAAGATGATGTAAGCAAAGTATCAGAAATTTTGAATCTTGAGGAAACCCAATTTGATCAGTTGAATGAAATTTTGAGTAACATACTAAAGTTATTTATAGAAAAAGATGCAAGTTTAATTGAGATTAATCCTTTTGTCCTTACGGAAGATAATCAATTTCTTTGCCTTGATGCAAAAATGAACTTTGACTCGAATGCACTCTTTAGGCATGAAGAAATATTAGCTTTAAGGGATCTAAGTGAAGAGGAGCCTTTGGAAATTGAAGCATCAAAGCATGGTCTAAACTATATAAAATTAGATGGTACAATTGGGTGTATGGTCAATGGAGCCGGATTAGCCATGGCTACCATGGATATCATAAAGCTTTATGGAGAAAAGCCAGCAAATTTTCTTGATGTTGGAGGTGGAGCAACAAAAGAACAAGTGATGAATGCTTTCAAAATTATCTTAAGTGATGAAAGCGTAAAAGGAATTCTCGTAAATATATTTGGCGGTATCATGCGCTGTGAAATTATTGCTCAGGGTATAATTGACACAGCAAATGAACTAAATCTATCAATACCTCTTGTTGTTAGATTGGAGGGTACAAATGTTGAATTGGGCAAAAAATATCTTGATGAGTCAGGATTAAATATAATTTCAGCAAACGATTTAGACGATGCTGCAAAGAAAATTGTAAACGCTGTATCGAAAGGTAATTAATGTCCATTTTAGTTGATAGAACTACAAAAGTTATATGCCAAGGATTTACTGGGAAGCATGGGACATTCCATTCACAGCAAGCAATTGAATATGGAACAAAATTAGTTGGCGGAGTTACTCCTGGCAAAGGAGGAAGTGTTCATTTGGATTTGCCTGTTTTTGATACTGTTGCTGATGCTGTTTCAAAAACTGGCGCTAATGCAACCTCCATCTATGTACCTCCAAAATTTGCAGCATCAGCAATTCTTGATGCAATAAAAGCTGAAATTGAAATAATTGTCTGCATTACAGAAGGTATACCTGTACTAGATATGCTAGAAGTGAGAGCTGCGCTTGAAAAATCAAAATCAACATTGATTGGTCCGAATTGTCCAGGAATAATTACACCAGAAGAGTGCAAAATTGGTATCATGCCTGGGCATATCCATAAATCTGGATCAGTTGGAATTGTATCTCGCTCAGGGACTCTTACATATGAGGCGGTTGCGCAGACTACAGCTGTTGGTTATGGTCAATCTACATGTGTAGGAATTGGTGGTGACCCTATAAAGGGAATTGACTTTATAGAAGTTATTGAGAAATTTAATTCTGATGATAAAACCGAAGCAATTATAATGATTGGTGAAATTGGTGGTTCTGCTGAAGAAGATGCAGCTGAGTTTATAAAAAACAGTAAGATTAAGAAACCGATGGTTGGGTTTATTGCTGGAGTCACAGCACCTCCCGGACGTAGAATGGGTCATGCAGGGGCGATTGTTGATGGAGCTTCTGGATCAGCTGAAACAAAAATTGAAGCAATGAAAAGTGCTGGTATTGTGATGGCAGAATCACCAGCAATGCTTGGCACAACTCTAAAAAAAATACGATAATTTCTTCTAACTATTATCAGATACAAGCTTTAGGTGACTAGGTCTATTTCTTGGGTGAGCCTTTTTATGAATATCGAGTAGTTCAGTCTCGTTAACTTTTGTGTAGATTTGTGTTGTAGATAGACTGGCATGGCCCAATAACTCTTGTATTGATCTCAGATCTACACCAGCTTGCAAAAGATGTGTTGCATATGAATGTCTGAGCGAATGCGGTGTAGCATTTTCTGGCAAGTTAAGATTTGAACGCATTTTTTGCATGAGTAATTGAACAATCCTTGGACTGAGCCTTTCACCTCTAACTCCAATAAACAAAGGATCATCGAACTTGTATTTTTTTGGATAAAGTTCGAGATATTTTTTTAGACCTTCTCTAACTTCTGGTAAAATAGGAACTTCTCTGTATTTATTTCCCTTACCTCTTACTCTAATTGTATCTTGCCAATCCTCGATGGGCGCATCCTTTATATTTAATTCAAGTGCTTCAGTAATTCTTAAACCGCAACCGTATAACAAAAGGAATATAGATCTATTTCTTTCATATACCCAGTCAGGATTTTCCTTCTTAATTTCATCGTTCTCAATTAATTCTTTAGCTTGGTTGAGGGATAATGCTTTTGGAACACTACTTGGAAGTTTAGGCATTCTTATCTGGTTTATGGAATTATTTTTTAACACATCAATTTTATTTAGAAATTCAAATAAAGATCTAATGCTAGACATGATACGAGCAATTGTTCTTGAACCATTACCATCACGTCTTTTTTTTGCCATGAAAGCTCTAAAATCTGAGGCAACCAAGGACTCTAGATTTTTAAGAGATAAAGGGCCCCCAATATGTTCGATTAAGAATGAGATGAATGCATCAATATCTCTATAATATGCATCAATCGTATTTGGGGATGCTCTTTTCTCATTTTTTATAAAATCGATCCAAGAGTTCAACGCATGATTAATCTCATCCTTTACTAGATCAATTTCATATATGTTATTCATTGACATGTTTTTATCTTATTTTTTGTCCTGTTGTTTCCCAATCCTTTAAAAAATTTTCTAAACCGATATCTGTGAGGGGATGTTTTATTAAATCTTTTAATATTTTGGGAGGTATTGTAGCCACATCAGCTCCCAACATTGCAACTTGAATAACATGATTTGTATTTCTGATGGATGCAGCTAAAATTTGAGTATTTAAGTTATCGTAGTTGTCATAGATGCTCCTGATTTGACCAATTAACTCTACTCCATCAATTCCCGAGTCATCTAATCTTCCTATAAATGGTGAAATATAGGTTGCTCCAGCTTTTGCAGCAAGAAGGGCTTGGGATGCAGAAAAACATAACGTAACATTTGTTGGGATTTTTAAATTAAAAAATTTATTACAAGCTTCTAATCCATCCCATGTTAATGGAATTTTGACAACAACATTAGGGGCAATGGAATGTAAAATTTTGCCTTCTTCAACCATTTCATTGGAGCTGATAGCTGTAACTTCTGCACTTACTGGGCCAGGAATTAACTTACAAATTTTTGAGATTGTCTCTTTTATATCTTTCCCAGATTTAGCAATTAGTGATGGATTCGTTGTGACTCCATCAACCATATTTGTTTTTGCCAGATCTTCTATTTCATCAATTTCAGCAGTATCAATAAAAAATTTCATCTTTTTTCCAATCATATTAAATATAGGAAGAATCTATATATATAAATGACAAGTAAATCAAATTTACCTAGACTTACTATCGTAGGATATAATTATTATCACTTAGTTAAATATTCGAAAAAATTTATCGTAAGAAATGAATAAACTCAAATTTTTGTCAGTTCTGTTACCCATAAATATTGATAGACCTTTCACTTACAGTTCCGAGGAGAAGCTGGATATAGGGACTATAGTAAAAGTTTCGTTTGGTAAGAGGGAGCTTTACGGGGTTGTCTGGGAAGCTGATAAAATCGAAAAGAAACCGGATAATATTAAAATTAAATCCATTATCGAAGTTGTAGGAGAAGGTAAAGATTATATTTTACCAAAAGATATGGTGTATTTTATTAAATGGATTTCAGACTATTACTTGATGCCATTGGGGTTGGTACTAAAAGCTTCACTCAAACAACAATTTTTTCAAAAAAAATCTAGACCAAGTTATGTTCTAAAAATAAATCCTAAACATCAAGCAAAAATTACAGAAAAGCAAAAAATAGTTTTAGAAGAATTTAAGCAAAATAAAATCATAGATAAGAGATCATTAATTACCAAAACCGGCATATCAAATTCAATAATTTCTAGGATGATAAAGAATGAAATTTTAATCGAAGAAGAGGCACATGAAAATATAACAAAAATCAATTTAGACACGAAAATTGAATTAAATTCGGACCAACTAAAAGCCTCGAGAGTTCTTATTAAATCAACTAAAAATAACGAAGTAGTATTACTGGATGGTATTACTGGATCTGGAAAAACAGAAGTTTATTTATCAGCAGTAAATGAAATTTTACACCAAGGTGATCAGGTTTTGATACTTCTGCCTGAAATAACCCTAACTCATGACTTTGTTCATAACTTGAAGAAAAGATATAAATATCAGATTGCTGAGTGGAATTCTAGCTTGACTGAAAACCAAAGAAGAAACATTTGGTTTGGGGTTTTGAATAAGGAGATAAAATTAATTATTGGGGCACGTTCAAGCTTATTTCTTCCTTTCAAAAAATTAGGCCTAATTATTGTTGATGAAGAGCATGATCAATCTTACAAACAAGAGGACGGTATTATTTACAATGCAAGGGATATGGCAATACTGAAATCAAAGCAATTAAATATAGCCTGCATACTCTCAACAGCTACACCGTCAGTTGAGTCATACGATAATGTTCTACAAAATAAATTTCAAAGAACATCTCTGGAAAATAGATTTCATGGAACACAGCTCCCATCCATAAAATTTATTGATATGAGGAAAGCTGATAAGATTAAAGAGTCTTTCTTACCGGTTGAATTAGTTGAAGACATTAAAGCTAACTATGAGCGTGGTGAGCAGTCTTTGTTATTTCTAAACCGAAGAGGATATTCTCCTCTTTCAATTTGCAGTAAGTGTGGGGTAAGGGTTGATTGTCCAAACTGTGATACATGGTTAGTATTACACAAAAATAATTCCCAATATATCTGTCATAAATGTGGGCACACGGAGGACACAAATAAAGAATGTAAGAGCTGCCACTCTCAGAACACAATAGTTCCAAGTGGAAGGGGTATTGAGAGGGTTGATGAGGAAATAGCTAGAATATTTCCTGAAATTAAAAGAATGATATTCTCAAGTGATTATCTAAATAATCCAACTGATATATTAAGTGCTCTAGAAAAAATAAAAAATAATGAAATTGGTTTAATCATAGGCACACAGCTGGTTTCAAAAGGTTATAATTTTCCAAATCTCACATATGTTGGAGTCTTAGATGGTGATTTTGGTTTGGAATTATCTGACATTAGATCCGCAGAAAGAACGTATCAAATTTTAAATCAGGTAGCTGGCAGAGCTGGAAGAATGAAAGAGGATAGTGTCGTAAAAATTTTAACCCACATGCCAGAACATCCGATAATTCAATCAATAACAAATAATCAAAAAGAAGATTTTTATAACACTGAATTAGCAATAAGGAAAAGTGCAGGTATGCCACCTTTTTCTCGATTGGCATCTATCATAATAAGCTCTTCTGACAAAGTTTTGCTGCTCGACTATGTAAGAAGATTGGATAAACTTAAAAATACGCCCAAAAATATTGATGTTTTTGGTCCGATTGAAGCTCCGTTATCGAAATTGCGAAAAAAATATCGAATGAGATTTCTAATAAGAAGCCCCAAAAACTCTCATATTCAATTTTATATTGAAAGGTGGCTAAAAACTCTAAAAATTAACCCTAAAATTAGAGTTGTTGTTGATGTCGATCCATACAATTTTCTCTAAATAATTTAAATTTGTAAATAAGTGGCTCTTTTGTTGAAATATATAGAGATTTTATTGCACATAATGTTTAGCTGTGATAAGGAATATATGTTTTCTGATAAATTATTTTAGATTTAAACTAAATCGTCAAAAAAAATAGTATATATACAAGGTAATAGTCTCAAATGTCACAAGAAACGTCTATATCAGAAGTGGCTAAAAGATATGCAAAAGCAACATACGAACTCGCAAATACTGATGGAGTTGCGTCCCAAGTTTCAGATGATTTAATTTCACTTAAAGATTTAATAATTAATAATAAAAGTTTATTAAATCTCATTTCTAGCCCAACATTTACATCTCAAGAACAGTCAGCAGTTTTTGATGGTATATTTAAAAAACAAAAAATATCTAAAATCGTACAAAATCTTACAAACGTTCTAATAAGAAACAGAAGGTTAAATGCTCTTATTTCTGTAGCACATGCATTTGAACAGATTATGAAAGAAAATAGTGGTGAAATCTTAGCAGAAGTTACAGCAGTGAGTGAATTAAGCAAAGATCAACTAAACCAAATAAAAGATAATCTTAAAAAGATGACAGGCAAAGAAGTTCAACTCCAAACAAATATTGAGCCAAATATACTTGGTGGAATTAAAGTTAAAATCGGATCACAGATGATTGATGCATCTGTTTCGACTAAATTGAATAATCTAAAAATTCTAATGAAAGGTGCAAACTAATGGATCTAAAAGCTGCAGAAATTTCTGCAATACTAAAAGAGCAAATTAAAAACTTTGATGCTAATGCGGAAGTATCTGAAGTTGGGCAAGTTTTATCAGTTGGCGATGGTATCGCCAGAGTATACGGACTTGATAATGTTCAGGCAGGGGAAATGGTTGAATTTGCCAACGGGATAAAGGGTATGGCATTGAATCTTGAAATGGATAATGTTGGTATTGTGATATTTGGTGATGACAAAGATATTCATGAAGGTGATGTTGTTAAAAGAACCGGTGATATCGTTGAGGTTCCAGTTGGTAAAGAATTGCTAGGAAGAGTTGTGGATGCTCTTGGTAATCCAATTGACGGTAAAGGTCCGATTAAAGCAAAACAAAACGGGAGGGTAGATATCAAAGCACCTGGTATTATGCCTCGTAAATCTGTTCATGAGCCTATGCAAACCGGTCTCAAAGCTATTGATGCTCTTATCCCTATTGGAAGAGGACAAAGAGAGCTTATAATTGGAGATAGACAAACAGGTAAAACTGCAATCGCGCTTGATACTATTTTGAATCAGAAGTCTGTCAATGATACAGATGATGAAAGCGCAAAATTGTATTGTGTATATGTGGCTATCGGACAAAAAAGATCGTCAGTAGCCCAGCTTGTTAAGATCCTTGAAGATAACGGTGCACTTGAGTACTCAATTGTTGTTGCTGCTACTGCATCAGATCCTGCTCCCCTTCAATATTTGGCACCATTTACTGGCTGCACAATGGGTGAGTATTTTAGAGATAATGGTATGCACTCATTAATCGTCTATGATGATTTATCTAAACAAGCTGTTGCATATAGGCAAATGTCACTGCTACTTAGAAGACCTCCTGGGCGTGAAGCTTATCCTGGGGACGTATTCTATCTTCATTCAAGGCTTCTTGAAAGAGCGGCAAAACTTAACGAAGATAATGGTTCAGGTTCTCTAACTGCACTTCCAGTCATTGAAACACAGGCTAATGACGTTTCTGCATTTATACCTACAAACGTTATTTCTATCACAGATGGGCAGATCTTCCTCGAAACAGACTTATTCTATCAAGGTATTAGACCAGCTGTAAATGTTGGGCTATCTGTGAGTCGTGTGGGATCTTCAGCGCAAATTAAAGCTATGAAACAAGTTGCAGGAAAAATTAAAGGTGAGCTAGCACAATATCGTGAAATGGCTGCATTCGCTCAATTTGGTTCAGATCTTGATGCTACAACACAAAGATTGCTTGCACGAGGTGAACGTTTGACCGAATTGCTTAAACAATCACAATTTAGCCCACTAAGGGTTGAAGAGCAGGTTTGTTCAATATATGCAGCGGTTAACGGGTACTTAGATAATATTAGTGTTAACAGAATAACCGCATATGAAAAAGGCTTACTTGAGTTAATGAATACTACTAACAAAGCTGTTTTAGAAACAATCGCTAAAGAGCAACAAATTTCTGATAAAACAGAAGAAAAACTCAAGACTATTATTGATAACTACACTTCATCTTTCGCAGCGGAGTAAGTAATTGCCAAATTTAAAAGAACTTAAAAACAGGCAAGTTAGCGTAAAAGCAACCCAAAAGATAACAAGGGCAATGCAAATGGTAGCGGCTGCGAAATTGAATAAAGCACAAGAAAGTGCCCAGCGGGCTCGTCCGTATGCAACAAAGATATCCAATGTTATGAGTAATCTTCTCTCATCAGTTGATGAAGGTTCAGCACCTCAATTGATGATAGGAAATGGGAATGATAATATTCATTTGTTAGTTGTAGCTACTGCCGACAGAGGCCTTTGTGGTGCCTTTAATTCAAATATTGTTAAGTTAGCAAATCAAGAAATCAAAGCATTACTATCTAATGGGAAGCAAGTAAAAATTCTTTGCATTGGTAAAAAGGGCTATGATTTATTAAGAAGAAATCACAATGATAAAATCATTGATTTTATCAGCCTGAAGGAAGTTAAGAACGTGTCATTTAATGAGGCTGAACTAATTGGAAGTAATATCTTAAAAAGGTTTGAAGAAGGTGAGTTCGATGTATGCAAACTATTCTACTCAAATTTTAAATCCGTAATATCTCAAATCCCAGTAGCACAACAGTTAGTGCCATTATCATTTGAAGCAGAACAAAATTCAGAAGAATCATCAATATCAGATAATTCAATATATGATTACGAGCCAGAAGAAAGTGATGTAATGGAAGAATTATTACCACTAAATCTTAAGGTTCAAATATTTCAGGGGCTACTTGAAAATGCAGCAAGCGAACAAGGTTCTAGAATGTCTGCAATGGATAATGCTACAAGAAATGCTGGTGAGATGATTAATAAACTTACCTTGCAATACAATAGAACAAGACAGGCAATAATAACAAAAGAATTAATTGAAATTATATCTGGTGCAGAAGCGCTATAATAATACGAGGAAGAAAAATGGCTAAATCAAAAACAAATGGAAAAATAACACAAGTTACTGGTGCTGTGGTTGATGTGCAATTCGAAGGAGATTTGCCAGAGATTTTAAATGCGCTAGAGACAGATAATAATGGGGTGAAGCTCGTACTTGAAGTTGCTTCACATTTAGGTGAAAAGATTGTGAGGACAATTGCTATGGACTCTACAGAAGGTTTGGTAAGAGGGCAAGCAGTGACTGATACAGGAAGTCCTATCAGTGTTCCAGTTGGTGAGGCTACTCTAGGTCGTATTATGAACGTTGTTGGAGAACCAATTGATGATGGTGGTGCAGTTGAGTCTAAAGAATCTAGACCAATTCATGCTTCAGCTCCTCCATATGTTGAACAATCAACTGAAACTGAAATCCTTGTAACAGGTATTAAAGTTGTTGATTTATTAGCCCCATACTCAAAAGGTGGTAAAATCGGACTATTTGGTGGTGCTGGTGTTGGTAAAACAGTTCTTATTCAAGAGTTAATTAACAACGTTGCTCAAGCACATGGTGGATATTCTGTATTTGCTGGTGTGGGTGAAAGAACAAGAGAAGGTAATGACTTATACCATGAAATGATTGAAGCCGGCGTTAACAAAGAAGGCGGTGGAAATGGTTCAAAATGCGCACTTGTATTTGGTCAAATGAATGAACCTCCAGGGGCTAGAGCTAGGATTGGATTGACCGGGCTAACTCTCGCAGAACATTTTAGAGATGAAGGACAAGATGTATTATTCTTCGTCGATAATATATTCAGATTTACTCAAGCTGGTTCTGAGGTGTCAGCTTTATTGGGTAGGATTCCATCAGCTGTTGGATATCAGCCAACACTCGCAACGGATATGGGTGCTTTACAAGAGAGAATTACAACAACAACAAAAGGATCAATCACATCAGTGCAAGCGATTTACGTGCCAGCAGATGACTTAACCGACCCTGCACCTGCAACATCATTTGCTCACTTGGATGCGACAACAACTCTTAATAGGTCTATTGCTGAAAAAGGTATTTATCCTGCGGTGGATCCACTAGACTCTAATAGTAGAATTCTTGATCCAAGAATAGTTGGTGAAGAGCACTATGCAGTTGCTAGACAAGTACAAGAGATACTTCAAAGGTATAAATCACTTCAAGATATTATCGCAATTCTTGGTATGGATGAGCTCTCTGAAGACGATAAACTAATCGTTGCAAGAGCTAGGAAAATTGAAAGATTCTTATCACAACCGTTCCACGTTGCTGAAGTGTTTACAGGTAGCCCAGGAGTATTCGTATCACTGGAAGACACAATTAAAGGCTTCAAAGAGGTCTGCGAAGGCAAACACGATGACTTACCTGAAGCAGCATTTTATATGTGCGGAACTATTGAACAAGTTATCGAAAAAGCTAATAAGCTTAAAAGTGAAGCTGCCTAGTAGCCAGGACTGAGTATGGATAAATTTAAATTAGAATTTGTTACGCCGGAAAAATCACTGCTCTCAAGTGAAGTTGAACAAGTGATTATTCCTGGATCTGAAGGTGAATTTACAATTTTAGCGGACCATTCACCTATGATTTCATCTCTTAAGCCCGGTTTGATTAGGATATATGAAGACTCTTCATCAGAGGCAATTACATATTTTGTCACTGATGGTTTTATAGATATGGCTTCAAATAATTTAACCATCTTAGCTCAAAGTGTTATTGAAAAGAGTGAAATAACAAGTGAGAAGTTGAATGAAATTATTGAATCCTTCCAAAAGGAAGTCGACTCAACAGAAAATTTGGATAGAAAAAATAGATTCAATTTAAAAATTGATAACGTTCGTTCTGTTCAAGATCAAATCTAATTTATAAAAATATTATAGTCTTTAAATTCTTCTAATACTTTCAGATAGGTCTCTCTTTTAAAGTCTATCACTTGATCGACTATATTCTCTCTTATTTCCCACTTCCATTCTGAGAATTCTTGATGCAGTTCGCTGTTGTTTTCAGGGATTAGATTAATATCGGCATCATCACCATCATGAAACAGTAAGAACCATTTCTGTCTTTGCCCGATATATTTACCTTTGACTTTTTCATACAGTGCGCTAGGTATATCGTAATAATACCAATGATCAGACATACATATTGTTTTTAAGTTTTTTATACCTGTTTCTTCAAATACTTCACGGTATACGGCCTCTTCAGGTGTTTCACCTGGATCAATTCCACCTTGCGGCATTTGCCATAATAACTTTGCGTCGGGATGGACAATATTTGTTCTTTTACCTAACCACACTTTATTATCTTCGTTAATAATCATAGCGCCAACACAAGGTCTATATAATTCATCATCCTTCATTAATTCACGTCCGTTTGGCGGTTGTATCTCCCGTTTATGAGTTTTTCAGCATAAATTAATTGTAAATCCTCAGCATCTGGATTTGTTGTATCAATCTCAATCATATACGTTGGTTCAATACCAATTTTATCTATGGATATATCATTCGGGGTATAATATTTTGCTGTTGTCATGCGGACCGCTCCATCGCCATGACCAAGTGGTATAATTGTTTGAACAGAGCCTTTTCCATAAGTTTTTGTCCCAACGACTGTACCTCTTTTATTATCTCCAATTGCACCAGCAAATATTTCAGAGGCTGAAGCTGAACCACCGTTTGTTAGTACAATAAGTTCTGCTCCATTAATGATGTCACCTTTCTTAGCAAAATATCTCTGTTTTCGAAGTTGGTTTCTAGATTTTGTTGATACAATCTCACCTTTATCTAGGAAAAGATCAGTTACTTTGATTGCTTGATCTAATAGACCACCTGGATTATTTCTAATATCAACTATATAACCCTTCGTCTTATTATTAGTTTCTCGATTTATATTCCGAATTGCATCAACGATTTTTTTATCTGCAATTTCACTAAAAGTTGAAATTCTGATATAGCCAATATCATTTTCTAAAACCTCATACTTGACAGGTGTTATTTGAATAATTTCCCTTATAATTTTGACATCGAAAGGGGCGTCTGACCCTTCTCTAAATATGCTGAGAGTGATAGGTGTGTTTGCCAAACCGCGCATGCGATCTACAGCATCATTTAGGGACATTCCATAGACATCTTCACCATCAATTCCTGTAATGTAATCTCCTGATTGTAACCCTGCCCTTGCCCCAGGAGTATCATCAATTGGTGAAACAATTCTAACGAATCCATTCTCATCGAGTGTTACTTCCAGACCAAGCCCTCCATAAAAGCCACGGGTGTCAACTTCCATTTCTTGGAAGTCGTCCTCAGTCATATATGTTGAATATGGATCGAGAGAGTTTAACATCCCTTTTAATGCAGAGTCCATTAATTCATTTTTATCAACTTCTTCAACATATTTATCTTCAACTTCTCCAAAAACACGCAGGAATAATTTAAACAGTTCTAAGTCTTCCTCATGGTTATTTGCATAAGTTGATGCAGGAGTTAGCAGTATTGATAAAGCCATAAGGATAGCAATCAATAATTTATTTATTTGTTTGGTGTGCTGATAAATTATCATGATAGTTTTATTCTCTATGGTATGGATGATTTATTAATATTGTAAGCGACCTGAAAATTTGTTCAAGTAATAAGACTCTCGCTAATAAATGAGGTAAGGTCATACTGCTCAATGAAATCTTTTCGGTTATTATTTCAGAAAAAAGATCAGACGCACCATCTGGCCCACCTATAATAAAATTTAATTCATTCTTTGATCCTTGAGTATATTTTTCTATCATCAATTTCATATCCATTGTTGATAATGATTTGCCATGTTCATCTAGGAGAATATTGACCGAATTATCGATAGTGATTTTATTTTTTATAAGTTCAAATTCTTTTTGCTTTCGAAGCTCAGTATTTTTATCACCTGACTTATTAAATTCACTCACAGCGAAGTCAGTTATACCTGTTTGTTTTGATATGGATTGGATACTTTTTATGTAATGGTTAGAAATAGTTTCATAGGGACTTTTTGATATTTTCCCAATGGAGAGGATTTTCAGTTTCAATCTCTTAGCCTAAACTCTGTTCTTTACCTACTATTAGGTTTTCAGACCAAATCTTTTCTATCATATAAAATTCTCGAACTTCAGGTTTAAAGATATTAACTATTACATCTAATGCATCAATTAAAACCCAGTCACAATTTTGTAAACCTTCTACTTGGATATTTTTGTAAGAATTACTTTTAAGAGTTCTTTGGATTTTATCTGCAATTGAACTCACATGTCTGGAAGATGTTCCACTTGCGACAACCATATAATCAGCTATTGAACTCTTATTTCTAATATCGAGGACTACAGTGTCCTGTGCTTTCATCTCATCTAAACAGTCACTGATTATACTTATTAGTTTCTTTTTTGGCATATTTCTATTTTACCCCAGAGTTTCTCAATTGAGAAGAAGATTGATCATTTAATTTACTATGTAAAAAAACCCAAGCAGGTTTCTTTTTATTGGCAAGATTTTGTGCATCAGCTTCGTCAACTCGATATTTGCGATATTTATTCGCAAAAAGGGATGAAGTTACATCTAAGGATGAGCTAGGCCTATCAATTATTGCTATTGGAACTGTTAGGGCAAGTTTGTCCCACTCTCTCCACCTGTGAAAGTTTTTGAGATTATCAGCACCCATTATCCAGACAAATTTAGTTCCGACGTATCGAGTATTTAAGTACTCTACTGTCCCAATTGTGTATTTTATCTGTGCATTCTTTTCTAATTTACTTATAGAAATATGGTTTGTATCAATAACTTTTTCTGCAGATGATACCCGGTCTTCAAAATCGTATAAAATATCATATTTTTTTAGAGGGTTTCTTGGGCTTATAATCCACCAAACCTCATCTAAGTTTAGTCTTTGCAAAGCAATCTTACTTATGCTGAGATGACCTTCATGAGCTGGGTTAAAAGAGCCACCTAATATCCCTATTTTTTGGTTTGGGGATACGCTTTCCCTATCACCAATAATCCATTTTGATATTTTTGGAGTG
>Ga0213864_10000017_pt1 | contig 72497 bp, 93 predicted proteins | sample PICome_5_FD_160078 | JGI IMG/M metagenome (GOLD analysis project Ga0213864, IMG submission 160078) | Coastal seawater microbial communities near Pivers Island, North Carolina, United States - PICO247 | ecosystem: Environmental > Aquatic > Marine > Coastal | place: USA: North Carolina... | reverse complement strand
TAAAATCCGGGCGAACGGCGCGAACACGAACTTCACGGGTCAGCACAGGTGTTCTTCCGCACAAGGACCCCTCGAAAAGGGGCTCGTGGTCTCGGCGTCCAAGAACACGTACCGGAACATCACAGGTGGTCTCTCCACGGGTCCAAAAGCCATCACCATCGATGAGTCCCTCCCGGTGGTGTCCCTCTCGAATGTGACTCAAGATAAGGCGTGTTTCGGTGTGGTGTCCCGGATGGAAGAAGCGAACACGCTCACGCGTTCGGAAACCGTGGGTGGTCTCATTTCCGAGGATTCGAAGGTTCTCGGTGATAACCGGGTCATCGTGAACTCCGTGGGTGAAGGTGCCATTTGGGTGTGTGACGCCAATGGACCCCTCGAATCGGGTGACTACATCACGACATCCAATGTGGCGGGCTATGGCCAAAAACAAGACGGTGAGTTCTTGGCGAACTACACGGTCGCCAAAATAACAATGGACTGCGACTTCACTGCGTCGAACGTGGCGATCCAAGCCATCAAGAAGGTCGAGACCCTCAAGACGGTCACCCAAGACGTCTGGGAAGGGCTCAGTGATTATGATCGAAGTTCAAATACCGAAACACAATACATAAATGAATCTAATGTGGTACTCTCCGTAGAAGAATACGAATCACTCGCACCCGAGGAACAAAATACGTACTCGGAGACCACCATCCAAACGTATTACCAAATTCAAAGAGGTGAGAACATCCTCGACGAACACGGGATGCTTCAATGGGAAGACACGGGGGCGACCGAACCCGGGTACGAGCTAAGGTATCTCGACGCCTCTGGACAACAGACGGACGAGGCGAACTGTGTCCACCGTGCGGCCTTTGTGGGGTGCACGTATCATTGCGGCTAATTACTTTTTCCTCCCCTATAATAGAAATGGCGACCCACGTTGTGGACTTCCCATCGGCGCACCTCCAGGCGTCTAAACTTACCGCACAAACCGTTACACAAACCGATGTTCCTGCTTTCCGTGTTCAATTGACCGACGGAACTCTCGCTGGAACAGGTGACATTGACTATAACAACGTTTTGTACGATAACACAAGTAGTTACAATGCCTCTACGGGACGTTTTACGGCACCCGTCACGGGGCACTATTTTTTTAGTGCCCACGGCGTTTCCACAAACGATAGAACTATCTACGACTTTGCGGTCAACGGTGTGAGACAGCAAATTAACTCTCTCGTAGATGCACCACTCGCTGGTTATGGACAGTGTAATATTTCCGCGACCATCAAGTTGACAGCTGGTCAGTACGTCACTGTATATCAAGTGGAGGGTTCCACGTTTGGTGAGAGTACGACGGAAAATTATAACGTATTTTCAGGATTTTTCATAGGATAATAAAATGTAAATGGTGAAAAGTAGTCAAACAAGTTGACACTCTAATTTAAATTTGTAAAGTTTGTCATATACATTTAATAATTCTCTCCCGGTATATTAAATGGACATAAATCCAAATAGTGGCGTATTGGATATTGTAAATGGTACAATAAGGGTCACTTCAATAGACATTAAACAAGCTGGTGGTTTTACAACAGCCCTTAATACAATTGCCCGTAATGACGTTCTCCTTTTCGATGATCAGAAGACCACAACTACATTTACTCCACAAATTGGAAGTTTTTATCGTTCAACAACCGGTGTTACACGAGATACAACAGCCATAGACTTTAATGATGGATGGGTTTATTGGCCACTACAACTACCAAACTCATGGCATGCCGATTTTGATATGTTAATATCGTCGACAGGGGGTGTTTTAACATTTAGTTTGTTTAATACAAGTTATCCAAATAGTACAGATTACACTGCTAACCATGGTGGTTACAAGATTGTATTTGATAATACTCAAAACCAAATAGTTATATATTGGGAGGGTTCTGTACATAAAACCGTTTCAGCAAATGTTCGTTCCAATGATTGGCAAAACGTCAGTATTAATTATTTTTATGGTGCCATCTCTATAAGTTTAAATGGATCTCTTGTTTTGAACCACACGTTTACAGAAAACTATCAAGAATTTAATTCGCGATATGTAGGATTTTCTGCAACTGCGGGAACTTCACACAAGATTCGCAATCTTCGAATACATAACAGCGATAAATGGTTATATGCCCAAACATCTAACGCATCTGATATCTATTACGTGTCGGGTAATGTTGGTATAGGTTCTGTTGCACCCACGGAACTTCTTGATGTTGCTGGAAATGTGCATATATCAAAAGATCTAACAGTAGATGGGAATATTACAGTGTCCGGTTTAACAACGTTCATTGACACAACCAATATGACTATAGAAGATCCAATCATAGAACTTTCCAAAGGAAATGTGAGTGATACAACTGATTCCGGTATAGTTATCACACGACCAAGTTCCAATGTCGCCATGGTATATCGTGGCGACGAGTCTGAATTGGCACTCGCTTATACACAAAGTGGTGCATCGGAAACTGATATGAATCCAATTACAAATGGAGGCCTTGATGTTAGGGTTTATGGTAATCTTTTCTCAAATAATCTTACTACCACCGCCAATGTCGAAGCCGTGTATTACAAAGGTGATGGTTCTGAACTTACACAAATCACACTTGATCAAGTTGTAGGTTTTGCAAACACCACTGGAAATACTGTATTGTTAACCAACACGGATGTGGGTCTTAAGGCTACGGGAAATGTTTATGCGAATTATTTCGTGGGGGATGGTTCAACTCTTGATAACATCTCAGCTACACTACAAAAAATTACGGATAATAGTAATGTAACAACCAATACGGTACAATTCACAAATACTACCACAGCGTTTATTGCAAATTCTAATGTGGGTATAGGTACATCTACACCTACCGCAAACCTTCACGTGGTGGGGTATCAATATGTGAATGATCCACCGATTATTGTAAATGCATTCGATCATTCCGACGCACCGTTAACTTTAACATACCCTACACCAACATCTTCGACCGCGATTGATGATCCCAAGGCTTTGCTTCATCTTACACGCGATGGTACAACGAGCGAGTCGTATGGTGCAAAAGCTTCATTTAAAATATCTAGATACGAAAATACTGGTACTTCATCTAGATCGCGACTGGATATAACCCTCGCAGACGGTACATATTCCGATTCGAACGTTTTATCGTTGAGATCCGATGGGAAAATTGGTGTAGGTACAACAACACCCACAAAAGAATTGCACGTGGAAGGTAATGCATATGTCTCAAACAACATATCAGTAGAAACCACAAACGTTACAAAAACTACTGACGCCACATCTTCCACAACTGGCGCTCTCACCATTGCGGGTGGTGTCGGTGTGGGTTCCAATTTGCATGTAGGAAGTGGAAAACTTGTTGTTGATACAACAAACACAGGTTACGTTGGAATAAATAAAGCGTCACCCGCATATACATTGGATGTGGGAGGCGATATAAACTTTTCGGGATCTTTTTATCAAGGGGGATCAATATTTGTAAGTTCTCTTTGGACAGATTCTATATCAGCCACAAACACATTGTACTACAATTCTTCAAATGTGGGTGTAGGTACATCAACAGCCAATTATAAACTCGATGTAAACGGTGATATCAATTTTACAGGAGGGTTTTACCAAAACGGATCAATATTTGTAAGTTCTCTTTGGACAGATTCTATATCAGCCACAAACACATTGTACTACAATTCTTCAAATGTGGGTGTAGGTACATCAACAGCCAATTATAAATTACATGTTTCGGGTGATATATATGCATCTGGTGATATCACTGCATTTTCAGATATGCGTATGAAAGAGAATATAAAGCCAATTGAAAATGCTCTTGAGCGAGTAAAACAAATTGGGGGATATACATATAACAAGGTGGGTGAAACTACAAAGGATGTGGGTGTACTTGCACAAGAAGTTATGAAAGTTTTCCCAGAAGTAATCCGTGGTTCAGAAGATACAAATTATTCGGTTGCTTATGGTAACATGGTTGCGATTCTAATCGAAGCCATAAAAGAACTATCTGCAAAAGTAGATGAAAAATAAACTCTCACTATACTATAAAATGTCTGGTGGTATTGCCCAACTCGTCGCCGTCGGTGCTCAGGATGTGCATCTCGTCGGTCAGCCCGAAATCAGCTTTTTCCGCTCTACCTACAAGCGTCACACTAACTTCTCCCAAACTGTTGAACGCCAAGTGATCCAGGGGAATGTCAGCAACAATGGCATGTCCACTGTTCGCTTTGAACGCAAGGGGGATCTCCTCAACTACGTTTACCTCATGCCAATCAAGGGTGATGGTTCATCTGCGAACACTATTCCAGATTGGACTACCGCAATTTCCAAGGTTGAACTTCTCGTGGGTGGTCAGGTCATCGATGAACAAGATGTAACTTTCTCCACCACAATTGCCCCAACCCTTTCCGCGTCTGCTTCTTCCAAGTCGGTTGCGGGTGGTCTTTACACAGGTTCAGCTTCCGAAAGCTTCTACCCACTTCGCTTCTTCTTCTGTGAAAACTGGCAATCCGCCCTTCCACTCATTTCTCTCCAATACCACGACGTCGAACTCCGCATTACTTGGGGTTCTGAAGCCGCTGCTAGCAAGTGGGAAGTTTATGCGAACTACGCGTACTTGGATACCCAGGAACGTGAATTCTTTGCATCTACTCCACAAAACATGATCATCACTCAGGTGCAAAAGGCTATTGCTTCTGGTACCAAGATCCAAGAACTCAACTTTAACCACCCAGTGAAATATCTCGCGGCTGGTGATGCCTCCGCTGTCACTATGGTGAACACTGCCGGTAACAAGCTCAAGCTTCAAATCAACGGTACCGACGTTTCCGATTACAAGTTTGCCGATCCAAACTTCACCACCGTTCCACTTTACTACCACACCACTAACGCCAACTCCACTCCAGGTACTAAGTTGTTCTTTTACCCATTCTGCCTCGATTCCTCAAAGCTTCAACCAACTGGTTCCCTCAACTTCTCTCGCCTTGACTCAGCGCGTATCATCAACGACACCGCTAACTCTGATAAGGATATTTACGCTGTGAACTACAATGTTCTCCGCATTGAGAACGGTATGGGTGGCCTCCTCTACTCTAACTAAATCTCTCCGTATTTAATAAATTGCAATGTGGGACGTAGTTTTCCTTCTCGCCATCGTTTTTGTATTGACGTACGATCCAAAATCCAGGACGCTTGAAAAGTTTGTAGCGCAGCCAGTGCAACAAACTACTGAAAAGTCTTGTCAACCTACGCATTACGAAGCCGTGCAATTCGCTCAAGCGCCTTATGAATGCCCTCCAGCGGGTAGAACACGTATGGGTGTTCTTACTTAAAAAGAAGAACCGAGTGTAACATATAATGATGCAAATGGACCGTGAAACCCTCATGATGATTGCGACCGTGGTATGTATTGCCGGAGTTATCTTCTTGTTTAAGGAGATGAACAAGACAAAGATTGAAGTTGAGAATTTTAGAAATTTTTCCAAGCAGCTTGTACACCAACTCTCAGCTCCCGTAAAAGCACAAGATGAAGATAAAAACGAAGAAGATGAGGATGTCGAGAAAACCGAAGAATAAACATATCAGCTTATTATAACTTGCGAATGCGCAATGAAAAAATACAAAGCTATAGCGATTCCGGTCAGCTTTGCTGACGAAAAACCAAGATTCTTGACAGTGAGAGATCGTCGCTTCAAGGATTGGATTTTTGTCACAGGCGGATGCAGGAGAAGAGAGATTTTTAATCCCTTAAGATGTGCCTTAAGAGAATTAGAAGAAGAAACTAGGGGTGTTATTGCCCTCAAAAATGGTGAATATACCACATATAAATTTACAGTCAAAGAAAGTCCCACGGTCGACCTTGAGTACAACGTTTTTGTATTCTTCGTAGACTACAAAAAAGGTGAACAGCAGACACTTATAAAGAAATTTTATGAAGAAAAACAAAAGACAAATCTAAAAAAGATACAAAAACAACCAATAAAGAAAACATTCGATGAAAATGATTATATGAGTTTTGATACTCTCGAAGAATTCAATACACGCAAACGTTGGAAACTCATAGTTGACAATGTTCTCAAAAACCCAGAATTTTACACGTGTGTTAGTTCTTTAAATAGAAAAACCTTTTCTATTAAATAGAATGAAGTCCAAGGCTTACATTTTAATGCAGATCAGGAAATTGTTAGATACAAATCGTGGTCTATGCGAAAATGAAATAGACGAATGGGTCGAAGAAAATAAAGAAAAAACTGTGTATGAACTTTTAACTATTAAAAAACACCTCTCCGAAACAATGGAGTATCCAGATGTATCGTGTATGGCAAGGTATAGAGATTAGACGCAATACATAGATATGTTTAAGAGGTGGTGCGCCCAACAAAAATTTAATAATGCAACCAATCTATCACATGTGCTCATGGACGGAGGGGTCCTTTCCGTGCCTTTTGATAGATTGAATGAGTTTCATGAGAAGTGTATTGAAGCCATAAATAATGGCGAAAAGATCTCTATTGTCGAACAAAAGAGTGAAAAATACAACTTCTTTGTGGATATTGATTACAAAGATGAGAAAGCTCTCACAATTGATGAAATACAAGATATTTGTAAAATCATTTGTGACAAAGTTAAGAGACATGGTGGTAAAGATTGCTTAATATGTGTATCAAAACCCAAAAAAGCCGGTGAGTACATAAAAAGTGGTATTCATCTTAACTGGCCGGATTTTGTGTTGGATCAGGTTTCGGCGTTAGCTTTGAGAGAACACATTCTTGTGGCACTTTCTAAAGCTAAAGGTGGTATAGATTGGAATGAAATCATAGATTCAGCGGTGTATGGTTGTGCTTATAGAAAGACAAAAGGTAGCGGTTTTCGTATGCCATGGTCTCACAAGATAGCAAATCACAAATCATGTGGTGCCAAAGGATGTTCGGAATGTCATATGGGTAAAATTATTGAAGCTCCATATCTCCCCGTTTTCATATACAAGCATGGTCCCCTCAGTACACTTTTGAGGATTAGTCAACAACCGGATGTCGATATCCTTAAAATGTCTTCAATTAGAACTGAACAACCTCAACATATAACGATAGTTCCACCTTCCTCAGTTATCAAAGAGGGATCATTTTCGGATGCTCAAACTAAAGATGAACTTCACGACGACGAACTCAGGGGTCTTGTTGAAGATTTTATTCAGAAGAATATGGAAGGGCAAGAAACGGCAATTGTAAAGAACCTTTTCAAACACAAAGAAACTTATTTAGTGGCTACAAATTCAAAATATTGTGAAAATCTCAAAAGAGCCCACAATTCAAACCATATTTGGTTCCATATAAGTGGACGTGTTATTGCCCAAAAATGCTTTTGTCGCTGTGAAACACTGAGAGGTAGAAGAGATGGATTTTGTAAAGACTTTTATGGAAGAAAGCATATACTTTCACCTAATATAGTTGAAAAGTTGTATCCCAAAAAGGAGGACATCAAAAAGTGTCCAGAAATTAAAAAGTTTGAAGAAAAACCAAAATTAAAACAATCTGATGTAAAACCTCATTTAGAATCGTTCATGCGGCGTTGTATGAAATGCCCGGAAGATATAAGGGTTGTCAGTATTTCTCGACATAAGAATGAATTTATCGCATTGTCATCTACAACATATTGCGAAACAATTAAGGGTAATCACGATGACCAGCACATGTCATATGTGATAAAAAACAAACAAATAACACAAAAATGCCCAGTATGCAAAAAACAAACAAGTAGAACACATAAATTAAGTTCCAGTGTTATTTCCATTTTATATCCTGAACGTTAATTTAAGCTGAATAACTTTGCGAAAAGATACTTAAACAAAAGTCTTTATTTATATAAAAATGGTAGAAGCGAGAACAAGATCCGGGAGACAAATAAAGAAACCCCAGATGTATAAACCTGAAGAAACTAAGTTTGAAGATGATTATGGTGAAGATGAACACGACACCGATTTTGATTCAGATTTGGACACCGACGAAGAAATTTATTCGGATGAGGATGATGATGACGACGAGGATGACGGTGAGGACTTGGACGATTTTGTTGTAGCTGACGACGATGATGAGGAAGAAGATGATTACGATGAAAGTGAGGAAGAATAGACTTAAAAAAATCACAATCTATATTTATAATGGAGACTGATATCGGAAATCCAATTGAATATGATCCAACAATTGATACTTTAAAAGATGATAAGATTGGTAATAACGAAGAAGAAGAACATAGTTCGCCTATTGATCCGTATTATTACCAACCTCAGCAACAGTTGTTTTACCCACCACCAATTCAACAAATGAATCAAGGTGAAAAGGTTGATATATTTTCAAATATTGAAAAATCAACCTGGATTATTGCATTTGCAGTATTTTTACTTGGTTTCTTCATGGGTAAGACAATGCAACCAGTTATACTTAGATATACTTAACTTCACTTCTCCTCCTCAAAAAGCCCCTCATATGGAAATCCAAAGTTTGGAAGACTTGTTTCACCAACAAATGTTCCAATATCTCCATATTTTGGTGGTATAAATCTATCAGTGATGGGACCCCGGTATGTATCTTCTATAAATCCATGTGTGGTACTCACCTTTTCTGCTTCTATTCTTTCAGTTTCCTCTTTTTTGTTTTTTGTTTGAAGTGTAAAAAACAAAATAAAGAACGCTGATGTTAGTATTATCGTGAGGATTATCTTAAACATTTTGTTTTAAAATTATGATATATTTTTTATTTACGCGGAGGAGACTTCTGGTTCACCATCTTCCTTAGTTTCCTCAATCTTAGCCTCGGTAGATGAAGCTTCAGATTCACGTTGCTTGCGTCTCTCTTCAACTTCAGCGGCAACAATGGCATCTGCTTCCTTGACAAGTTCTTCCATTGGAGCATCCGGCTTTTCCTTTTGAAGGCGCTCCAAAACTTCAGCTGGGTGACTAATTGGGGCTTCATCCGGCTTGGTGTAAAACTTGGAGTTTTCATCACCAGGTGTAATGTAATCCTTCGCTTCCATCATCGCCTTCTTACGTTCTTGGAACATACGAGCAGCTTGAGATTGGTTCTCCTTGTAACCAGCCATGATTTCTTCCAACTTTTCATTGGTGTAATGCACGTCATCAATCTTTGTGTTGTCTGGTGGGATCAACAACCACTTGTACATATCGACAACATAGATGTCAAAAGTACTGTCTTCCTTTTGAAGTCTTTTCGCATGGGAGGCGGCCTCATCACGTGTGGCGAAAGCGCCGCGGAGTTTAATACCAAACTTTTCGTTCTTTTGTGGAGCTTCTGGACCAACGATGGACAAGCATGCATACAATTGACCTGGGACGGTGGTATAATCTTGTTCAAGAGACATAGTATTATGTTCATTATTCGAACCAAAACTTTAAGCTTACTTAAAAGTATGAAGTTATATTTCATATATGCACCAGTTCTGGGATAAACAATCGTGGGCAACTGGGTTAAGTTCGAAACGCGTAAATAAAACTGAACAGCAAAAACTTCCCGATAATTTTGAATGGTCAACACATTCGCTTGAAATGATTTGCAAATTTTTAGAAGAAAATTATGTTTCTGATGAAGATTTTAAAATGAGATATACACTGGAATCACTCAAATGGTCTATAGAAGTTCCGGGTTGTCAAAAGATATGTATAGATGATAAGAATACAAAAGAATTGGTAGGTCTTATATGTCTGTCACCATTAACTCTAAAATTAAATGACAAGGAAGTTCGAGCTGTACAAGTAAACTTTTTATGTGTTCATCGGGACTACAGAAGTAAAAAACTTGTGGAGTATCTTATTACAGAAGCAAAGCGTATTTCGGAAAGTAAAAATAGAAATCAGTCAATTGCTACTATACACAATTCAGTACCTGGGTCTATATTAAAATCTTCATATTGGCATCGTCTCATTAATGTAGACAAACTAATCAAAATTGGCTTCCATAAAACAAACCGTCCAAATACTAAAATATTTGACGTGCGTGGTAGATCGTTTTTCAGAGAGATGACACCGAGAGATATTCCCAAAGTTACCCAAATACTTAAGGAACACTTTAAAAATTTTAAAATCGCCCCGGTCGTAAATGATTCGTGGGTCAGGCATTGGCTTGTACCGAGAGATGGTGTGGTATATTCTTATTTAAATGATGAAACAAATGAATTTTTCTCATTTTATAGTGTTCCATATGATAAAATTGATAATTCGGGTTCTATTAATCAAGCATATCTATTTTACATGACCGGTGATAATTTTAACGATGCATTTTTAATTGCAAAAAATGAAGGTTTTGATGTTTTTAACACTTTAGATGTTGTACACGATGAAGAAATATTGAAAAAATACAGATTTCTAAAAGGAACTGGATACGTGAATTATCACATATTCGATTGGGAATTGAATTGTGAAATTAACAAAACGGATATAAATATAAGAATCCCTTAAACTATAATGGAAGAAATCCGTCGTAATCATAATGATGCCAAAAGGGAGCTCATACATTGGGTAACCCAAAACGGTCATCAGATTTTGGATGTTGGGTGTGGGTTTGGTGGAGATCTTCAAAAATGGCACAAGTGTGGGGCAAACATGAATATGTGTGACCCAGAGCCATCATCTCTTGTTGAAGCCAAGAACAGGGCAAAAAATATGCACATGAGAGTAAACTTTTATGAGGGTGATATCCACAATTGTCCAAATAGAAAGTTTGACATAGTGTGTTATAATTTTTCACTTCACTATATTTTTGAAACAAGAGATAAATTTTTTAGTTCAATTAGAGAAATCAAAAAGAGAATGAAACCTGGAGGAAAACTTATTGGTATCATACCAGATTCTGAAAAGATAATATTCAATACACCTCTCAAAGATGAGATGGGTAATTTCTTTCTTATGAAGACGCATGGCAATGGTGGTTTTGGTGAAAAGTTGTTTGTGAATTTAGTTGATACACCTTTTTACGCAGACGGACCAAAATCCGAACCAATCGCATACAAGGATTTACTTGTATCACATTTAGAAGAAATAGGTTTTACATTAGAACTTTGGGAAGGTCTCACGGGAAATCCCATATCGGAATTGTATAGCAAATTTATCTTTGTATATAAGAGATGATCGCGTTCATTTTATTAATTCTCATAAACGTCTACATACTTATGAACACACGTGAACCACGAGAACTTATTCAAGTTAAGGAAAAATACCAAACTCTCAGGCAACACCTAGATGACACCAAAAATTCGAAATATAGTATGTTGGTTCGTTGTGTACCAATTACTGGTATTAAGAAAATGAATGGTGTGGTTGGTTACAATACAAACAAGGGAGACGAGATTGCGTTATGTCTCGATGGTACACCAAATGAAATTTTCCACGTTCTCATTCACGAATTGGCGCATTGCACCGTAGACGAATATTCACATTCGGAAGATTTTTGGAAAAACTATATAGAACTTCGCGATATATGTATAAATTTGGGAATTTATGAAATGATCCCAGATCGAACAAAGTTTTGTGGACAGCACATCCAAGACAAATAATATTCTTCAAATATACTAAATGAAAACACCTTTCAGTGTTTTACTTATGGTCATTTTGTATTGGCTCGCCATCTATGGTATAAGTCTTGTTCCACATTTGTCCGAGAACTACAATCTTAATCTTGTTTGGATGACAGTAATTGTACCAAATGTACTTCGTCTTATTGTTGGGAGCATTCCAAGACTTGCTGTTGATCGTTTGTTCTTTTTGTCAACGAGTATGATTGCTTTAATAATTACATTTGCGGTAAATACATTCTGGCGTGATACCAAGGAAGCTGTGGAAAAGTATGGGAGTGACAGAAGCAAGACGCTTAAATTGAGTGCCTTGCTCATGACAGCGTTTGCGTCAGGAGCTTTAATCACCTACTATGCAGGTATTGATAATTCAATCTATAGTAATATGGGTTGGGAATCAAATCAGGGCTTCACGATGTAATCCTTGGCAATGTAGAAAACAATAGCCGCAACCAAACCGGTTGAAGCCAAGCCAACCATGCTTCGGGCACCTTGTTCGTTAAGGAACTTTGGAACCGAAGTGACTAGCTTGTCTTGAACTGGCTTAGACACCGCCACTGCCGCCGCGGCGCCGGCAACGAGGGCGATCATTTGATCGTCGGTCAAATTGAATGGATTCTTGCTCTCTGGCGCCTTTTCAGGTTGTTGAGCCGTGTAACTACCCTGGGGATTTGGAGCTGTCATTTGTGGCATCATACCCTGCATTTTAGGTTCTTCCATCATCATTGGAGGTTCCATCATAATATCATTAATTGGGGTGGAGTCCATTGTCTGTTTATTTTGTACTACATTTTTTTCTTCTTCTGGTAACGCTCTATTGTCAATAAAAGTCGTTGATTTATTTTCATTTAATGGTACCATTCCGTCGCCGTTGTCAGATAAGTTCATTGTGTGAACGTTTGTAGCCATTTAGTATATTCACATGTTTTTGAAACATATGAGTGACGCGCCTGTTATTTTGTTTTTGTGATTCTGAGTTTTGTTTTTTTAGTAGCCTTTTTAGCGTCTTCTTCTTTCTGATCTAAATATCTAGGATTATACATCTTTTTATGCAATTGCCATAGATGGGGGCTACCAACTTTAAATCCTTTTCTGACTGTAGCCTTATACCAAAATACACAATCCTGTATTTTATTGGATTTAACGGTGTTATCTAGGACTAAACACTCATAATTTTCAGTGCATGCGTCCATCACCTTACAAAACATATCAAATGTTGGGAAAATACCAAAGAATGATTTATACAGCTTTTCTCTGTTCTGTATGATATTTTCTCTAAGAATGAAAACATAATCAACATTAGCACGCAATGCTGGTGGAAGATCCATGACGTATTGCATAGTTAACATGAAAAATATGTTATAGTGTCTGCCATTCATAAAACATTGTCTAATACACGTGTCTTTGAGGAACTTACTATCATACATACAATCGTCAAGAAGCATAAAAGCGCCATTGTTTACACTTTTACCTTTTGTACCAACTAATTTACGCTGTCTAGATATAACTCTTTCAATGGCATCCCGGTCGTACTCACCATACACGAAAAGATCTGGAATAAATTCACCATAGAAGTGATTACCTTCTTCTGTTCCTGATAGTACTACTCCAGCTGGAATGTGCTTTTTGTAATACATAATGTCCTTCACCAATGTTGATTTACCTGTGTTTCGCTTACCTATAAACACACACACCCGATCATCGTCCATATTTTCGGGTTTGAATTTCCTCAATTGAAGATTCATTCTACTCTAGTGTCCCGTTTTATTTAGCAAAATTTTACTCACATAATGTAGGAATGTCAGGTCGTTTAAGACTTGCCGCCACTGGAGTTCAAGATCAATGGCTCACAGGCGATCCACAGTTTTCATATTTCCTGATGAATTTCAAGAGACATACAAAATTTGCAATTGATTACTTTGAAAATCAATTTAATGGAACACTGGATTTTGGTGAAGTTATTACATGTCGCGTACCAAGCGACAAAGGGGATCTCATAAAGAATATGAACTTGAAAGTGACTCTCAGTGATCCACAGCCAGATACGGTTGGATACAACGATGTGTACTGGAATCCTTCAATTGTGACAAATCTTATTGAGTATGCCGAACTTTTAATTGGTGGTCAAGTTATTGAAAAGATTACAGGTGAATACATCTATATTCAACAACAACTTCGCAATAACAGTGATGACACTACACAGACACTATACTTTTTGAATGGTCATGGTAACTTCCTGACGTATGTGGGTGATTACACATACTATTTAGATCTTCCATTCTATTTTTTTAGAAATCCAAGTTTAGCAATTCCTACGTGTGCCCTGACTAAACAAAGTGTTGAAGTGAGAATCAAAACCGCGCCCCTTGAAAAATTGATTTTTTACGGTGCACCCGCAGATGCATCGGCATCTATAAAAAACATGTCAATTGACGCCGAATTCATATATGTTGCAGATGAGGAAAGAAACTTCCTAATGTCGAGACCAATAGAGTATGTCATTACACAACTTCAAATGTCCCAATTCAGAATGGAGCCACAGGAAACAAAGCGTTCGGTTATGTTGAATTTCAAACACCCTGTCAAGGAGATTTTTTTTACATGTAAACCAAATTATTTTAGTGTATCTCTCAATATGCCAAACCAGTATACAAATATAAAAAATGCAGAACTGAGATTTAATAATCAAATTGTTTTTAGTGATGATTCAACATTTCTTGTTTATGAACAAGCCTTAAAACATTATACAAATTCACCACTCATTTTAAACACAATTGCACCACTTCTTGGTGGTGTTCAACTAAAATCCGATTTTGGTATGTATAGCTTTTCCTTGCAACCGGAAGTTCACTATCCAACTGGTCAAGTAAATATGAGTCGTATAATACATAAATTGTTTACAATAGAAATAGATCCAGTTGGTGCATCTTATTCAAATGATGTACATGTGTATGCCGTAAACTATAATATAATTCGTTTTGAGAGTGGTTTAGCCGGTTTAAAATTTTAGATTGTTATATTAGTAATGGCTGGTCGCGTTCAGCTCGAAACATCTGGACCCCAAGACAAGTTTTTTACACTTGATCCAGATTACACACATTTTCTCCAAAGTTTTAAGAAACATGCAAATTATTCAAATGAATATGTTTATATGAAACCCGAAAATGAGGCGGACTTTGGAAAAAAAGTAAAATTTGTAATTCCTCAAAACCAGGGCGATCTTCTTAAGACATTAAGTTTGAGACTTAAGTTACCTATACTGAACGCAGTAGGTAACATTGGCTACATAGAATCAATTGGTCACGCACTCATAGAATATGCAGATATCATCATAGGAGGTAAAACTATTCAGAGATTAACAAGTGATTATTTGCAAATATATTCAGAACATAATTTCACACAGACAAAACAGAAAGCACTTGAAAAATTGATTGGAAAGTATTCATTCAGAACATCGGCTGTACCTGTATCAAATCCTTCGATTATTTCATATTTAGGGAATGCATCTGAAGAACGAGACTGTTTTATTGACTTGCCATTCTATTTCTATAGAAATCCCAAACTTGCCATACCACTATGTGCAATTACAAAACAGGAAATTGAAATTGAAGTAAAGTTAAGAGATTGGAGAGGTCTTCTCGTGGATTCAACCGGTGATGTCAATGTAGAACCATTGGAAATACCTTCTATTATAGATTTTCAGTTGTGTAGTGAAGTTGTGTTTGTTGATTCGCATGAACGTGCTAAGATAAAAACATCAAAGCGTGATTACATAATCACACAAATTCAACAGAATACATTTGACATTGATCAAAGTGCAACCACTGGTAAGTTCAAATTAAGTTTTATCAATCCAGTGAAGGAATTGTATTTCGTCATACAGAGACAAGGTGTTACTCCATTCGACTATGATAATACAGAGATTTCTTACAATAACAAACTGGTACTTTACGAGAACTTGGACTATCTTACATTATCGTTGGACGGTGAGGACATAATTACAGAAGAAACTGGTACTGTTACATTTTTAAAAGCTGTACAAGGTGCAATTCACCATTCAAAAACGCAACTCATTCGTCGCTTTTATTCTTATAGCTTTGCATTTGAACCCGAAAAATGGTATCCCACGGGACAGGTCAACTTTAGTATCATCAAAGAGCAAATTATAAACCTAAGTCTTATTCCATCTTCTTCTTCCAGACAATTTAGAGTTTACGCACTCAGTTACAATATTCTCCGTGTAAACGAGGGAATTGCCAAAACACTTTTTAATTCATAATAGTAAAGATGATGAAAACCGGTTTCGGTGAAACTTCTGGTGAGTACGAAGATGCGCAAGCAAACGCCCTGATTGGTATTTTAACTCCTGTCCTTGAAAAAAGTATGATTCTTGCTTGCGAATATTCCAAAGCTTGTGGACGAACCGTTGTCACAGGTGAAGATATGGAATATGCGATTAAGTATTGTGCAATGTACAAAGTTGGTGAAAGTATTGGTTCAATGTTTCCAGAAATCTACGAAGATGAGGATGATTCTTCGGATGAAGAAAGTGTTGAAGAACTCTCACCAGATGAATGCCCAAAATTTGAACGTTACTCAGGAGAACACACAACTTTCAAAGCCATGAACGCTGCATATGATCACTGGAATGAATGGCAGCCACAAAGTCCGGTAGAAGAGATGTTAAAAAATGCTATTAATAGTAATGAGTACATCGGTTCCGGAGGGATGGACGATTTCTGAATATAAGTCATTTAAAGCTCGGGGGGATGACGACACAGATTCAAGCGCCGATGGAGATTCCTCAGATGACGAGCAGTTGTTCACACAAGCTAAAAAGCCGATAAGACACAAGAAGTATAAACGCATATACGAAGAGGAACTCTTACCAGAATAAATTTTCCCCGTGTAATGTATAAAACAACCACCATGAATACCGCGATCGAAACTGTCAACCTCGTCACCCAGGAATTGGAAACCCAGTCTCTCAACGCGATTGTCGCCGGCTTCTCTTTTGCGGCGGCTCTCAGCTGGAATGACCTTGTTCGTTGGATCATCCAACAACTCATCAAGGTGCCAAAGAACAGTGGTGCTCAATACACCCTCGTTGCGGTCTTGACCACTCTCTTGAGCATTGTCGTCTACATGTCCGTGTCCCGTGTCTCCAAGCGTGTCACCAAGCCAGCTCAACCAGTCTACGCGATTACTCAATAAGCTTGGGTTTTCGACGCATCAATAAAAGGAGCATAAGTCCTATAAAAACAACTGCAAAAATAGCTAAGTAGCTATCCCTGTTATAAGGATTCTCATCTACAGGAATGCTTATAGGAGATGATATTTCTGTATCAATAACATCTGGTGAAACTTTTGGGAGACCTTCTAGTTTATCAGTTGAACATTCAATTTCAAATTTCAATATATGATCTCTATTTCTGAAATCATATGGAATAAGTCTTCCATGACTCATGTAAAAGAATTCAATTTTTATGTCTTTAATGTACTTCTGTGTTCCGGTATAGAAGCGATGTGTGAGCGGATCTGTATCACCGCTGTAGTCAATTATATTGGTTCCATTCAAAAGTATATGACCCGTATAAAAGGGTGTGGAAGAATAAACTAATTTATTAAACTCGTCTGAACCCGCACTCAAACGAAGAACGAGTGAATTTGGTCCCTTTAGGTTTATAGCGCCTGAAGTCAATATATTACCCGTTGAAGAACTATCTTGTGAAGCAAACCCTAACAGTTGGTGTGGTGTTGTAAGAGGGGATGTATTACTTGTATAACCGTTTGTTCCCGAATAAAATTCAAATGTAAAATCGTGGGTTCCCGCTGCTGTATTTGAAAAAATGAGGGCGCTTGTATCTGAATCAAAGACGACAGAATCTACATTCGAAGTTGGCGGCTGAAGTTTGAGATCCAAGTCCGTCGCGAGATCGGAGCCATTTGTATAGTCTGTCATATCAAGAGTAATATCAACGCCATCAACACTAAATGTTCCGTTTGAATCACATATATGTAGTTGTGGTGTTGCAATACGAGCTGAAACAAGTCTTATCTTAGACACGTCATAAATAGGATTTTTCAAACTTATGACATAGTTATTCGCGTTTGGGTATACCAAAGTGTCACGCTCACTACTGTCTATATCAAGGGTATGAACCTTCATTAAAATTAGGGCATATAATTTTAATGATTGTTTTTGTCTAATATGGTTAAATTTAAATTTAAGAAAGGCTGTGCGCCAACGGGTTATTGTGGAGTTGCTTCTTTGCCAAATCCAAATTCTTTGCATTTGGGTTTTCATTACCCTTGTAAGAATTGAATTGGTGGTAAGGCTTTTGCTGATACTGTTGAGTCCAACCACCATTCGCTGCATTGACACGTCCATCGATTCGAGTAGTATCGGCGCGAACAGCAGTAAGCTGCCCCTTAGTCTGTGTGACGTTCATTCTTCCTGGGTTGCCCATACGGTTAGCCTTGCCTCTGCGATCTTCTGGACGGAAACCATACTTCATCAACTCCTCGTTAGTTTTCGCAGAAACTTGAGCAGCTGCGCTATTAGTATAAGCGCCGTGGAAGCTGTGAATACCTGGTGTTGGTTGGTTATTGTAAATGTACTGTTGATCATTGAGATCATTCTTAAATCGGGTTGGATCTTGGGCAACCGCTAACGCAGAAGTAAAACGCTTCGCAGCGTTGTAACCAAGTCCGTCATTTCTAAGACCAGTTTCCGAACGATTTGTTGTGCGCATGGTCTTTTGATGGCTCGCTCGTGGAGTAACACCAGACATACCTTGTGCGCGCCCAGCCACAGTTGGAAGGCGTGATGGCAAGAAAGCGGTCTTTTCTGGCATGTTGTGAGTTAATTGACCAACAACCGCTGGGCGACCACCGGTAATATCCATAGCTGGACCGGAGCGTCCTGGGAGAGTTGTAAGTCTGTATTCCCCGACATTGACTGGGTTTACTCTGAACATCTGCTGATAACCGCCGACGGCTGGAACATCGGCGCCAACGCCAAGACCTGGACCAACCAATTGTTTTTCAATGGGAGAGAGATTGTTCATGACACCTCTATCATACATGCGATCACGCATAGTCAAAATTTCTTGTCCTCCACTTCTTGATTGAACACTCAAATCGGCAAAACTGGTGATCTCGCGCTTGCTTGGAACTTCAACACGAGATTCATATAGTTGTTCTTCAAATTGCAATTGTTCTTCTTCTACTGGGAGGAATTGTTTTTCTTCTGGTTTCTGTCGAGTGACCACAGTAGGTTCACTCGTGTCACTCAACTTGCGACCAGCAAAAATTAATCCCGCGATAGCTGCTAACGAAATGGGATCAGCCATTCTTATTTCTTATTAACATTTTTATTAGCATATCTTTGTTCAAAAAGACCATTCTGAAGTTCCGCGCGAGTGCTCGCTGGTTCATATGACATGGTACGAAGTGGAACCTTGCACTCCATATTCGTCAATGGGAAGAGGTTACGTTCATAAGTTGGGACAATAACCTTGTTAAATCTAGAAGTTGTTTGGGGTCTGAGTTGATCACTTGTGTCAATCAAGTTAGAAGGCGCACCCTTGCCAGCCATGTATGGAGCTGTGCCGTACAACATAGTGTTTGGGCGGCACTCACCACAGTTCAAAGAACTGGGCTGAGGGTAGACGAAAACTTCGTCAGTCGCTTTCACGGGGGCAATCGCCCCGGCATTTTGGACAATTGATAAACCAGGCTGAAGTTGGTATGCCATTTATTATTACATAAGAAATATTTATCGTCTATCACCGCTAATGTCAAGTCCTCTAAATGGTCCTAGTTGCGCACCTCGGGCATCCGGACTGCACAAGCGGGGGTTTGTTCTGCAAATTTCACCATTTTTGGGACCATAGCACCATTCCGCAAAGGCAGTCTGATCGCCTGGTATTTTAGAAACTGGTGCAGTTACAAATTGTCTCGCAGCCGCATTCCGTTGGTATTTTGGCAATGGGGTTCTGGAACGACCGGCATCGGTTAAAAAGCTATTATCAAGCAGACCCTTAACAAATGGCTTGACGGTTGGGTAGTAACACGCCTCCAATCTATTTGGCGCATCTGTGTAATCGGTAATGAGAACATTACCCATTGGGTTCTCTAAAGTTGGGGCTTGGCAATCAGCTTCGTCGGACGCCGCAACGCCGTAAGTTTCTTTAACCATATTAGTTTTATACATGACAAAGAGAACTCCCAAAACTGTGCCACCTAAAATAAAGATACGTGGATCACGACGTGTTAAATAAATGAGGCACGTCGCATAAATAATAAAACGTGAAGCGGCATTGATTCTTTCTTCTGATAGTTGATTCTTATTTGGCCAAAATTGGGTAATCTTATCTTCTTTGATGAGCTGCGTTGGATCGTCAAACCAAGCCTTCATTTAGTATATTCCGAGGTTTATTTTTTTGGGAGACTGCCAAGCATACTTCCCATCATTTTCATAAGACTGGCCTGATCAAGTTCACCACCCTCGGTCTCCATCTTTTCGGCACAATCCTTGGCAATGCCTTCAATCATGTTCAAAGTGTCCGCTGGAATAGCCGTGATAGTGGTTCCAAGCATATACAATGTTTGGAGATATTGCCACGTTGCCGCCTTGGTATTTGGGGACATACGATCCCAATAACTCTTGATTTTGAGATCCTTCAGGAAATCAATCTTTTCAATCTCTTCAAGAAGGAAAGATTCATCCTTTGCAGAGATCTTATCAGCATAAGGCGTCACACCCTTCATAAAAGCATCTACAACCAAGCGTGGGTTTGTAGATCTCAATACATCAAAAGAAGTCATCATCTTCTTGATATCCTTTTCTTCTGGAAAAGTCTTGTGCAGTTCCACAAGAAATTGACCAAGCATGTCATTGAAAGCGTTGACGGAAGTCATTTTCTTATATTATGAAGTAAATCTTTAAGTTTAAAAAGGTTCAGTTGAAATAGTCTCTTTCTGACCGAGACCATTAGATACTATGAAATAAACGAGGATGGCGTTAAGCAAGGCTGGCTTTGTATATTTATTTAATTCTAATTTACCTTCATTATTGAGATAAGCCTTGAAGTGAATGTAACCGGCGGTTATGGCACCAGCAATCATCGCAGCGCTAATGGGGTCTCGAAGATATTCGGAAAGATCTTCCATTTAATTATAAGCAACTTTTTTTGTACGGCGCTCTGGTGCATCACCAAATAAAATGCCATCATCTTCTGGTTGTGGTGGCATTGGCGCTGTTTCTTCTTGCACCTCAGTCTCTACCTCTGGTTCGGTTGGTTCTGGATCCAAGGCCTGGACGCCTGGGACAGTCTTAAATTCGTTTTCAAGACCAGTTGGTTGAATTTGCTCGGGTTCGGCTTCCATCACTGGTTCCATTTCTTGTTGTTCTTCTGGGAATGTTTCGGGTTCTGGTTCAACACCTTCAAATACATCTGGATCTTCACTGTCATGCACTTCACCATCCAAGTCGATATCACGCGTCTCTTGAGACATGTATGTTTGAAGAATTTGTTGAACTGGGATCAGCTCCTTAACACTATTCTCGATGCACATACAGAAACGTTCGGACAGTTTCTCGTCGCGGATGTATTCACTTTGTTCGTCGTGGAATACATATGGATCCTTGTAAAGGTCCTTGGCAGCGTTGTTGTAGCAAGTTTGAATGAAAACTTCGTTTGTTGGGAGTTTGAGACTGATTTTCTTATTATCAGATTTGAGGCGAACAGCAGAAAGAATCTTGGTACATGCGACAAAAACAGCGGCCAACAAATCATTAAACCAAGCACATCTATTGGCGATGTTATCGGTGTGCTGCTTGGACATGGCGTTAGACCAGTTTGGGACTTCCTTGAGGAGTTTTTGGAACATGACAAGAGTCTTTCTACCCTTGGAAAGCTTCACGGCTTCGTTATACATATCCTGGAAAACCTCAATCATAGCTGGGCACATAATAAGGCAAAGCTGACCCATATATTCACGTTTAGCTTCAACCATTATATTGAGAGTATCGGACATGGTTATATACTATTTTGTATATTAAATCTTTAACTTTTACTACGCACCCCTCCTGTACTTATTTGCAATCTTTTTGAGATTCATCAAGTCGGGGAATTGTGTTTCATCTACCACTTCTTCTCCGGATTTTGAGTGGTTACCTTTTCTGACAATCCAATTGATGTAAATTTCATATTCACTCACGAGTGATACGTTAAATCCACCACGTTCGAATTGTCTAGCTACATATTTTGCGGCAGCGTGTCTATCAAAAACTGGATATCCAACCAAGAATGTTGGAACGGTAAGAAATATTTGTTTATTACCAAGTTCTACAGATTGTTTAATCTTACGTGAAAACTGTTCATAAATTTTTGTATAAATTTCTTTTCTGATTTGTTTTCTCTTTTCATCAATTTTATTTACATCATTGATGCTGATCATTACAATTACTGCAATTTATTTTTAATTGATTCAAACTCACTTTGGGTTGGTGTAGATTTTTCCTTTACCAAATTGTAGTCCAAAAACTCTTTACCAGAAGATCCTTCTGTGTATGGTGTAATGTCTACTGGCGTTTGCACACTCAATGGCTGAGAACGAAGAGAAATCAGTTTAACATTATCACCCTTAACTTCGAATGAAGTTGTCACAGAAAACCCAAAAGAAAACCCGTTATTTTTAACAGTCATGAAAGCGCATTCATAGATATCATTTTCCTCGCCTTGGTATTTCTTAACTGAAGTTGTTTCAATTATGTAAGTGCACAGTCCTGAGCGATTTGCGATTTCCTTATTGGCCAACATGACAAATTTTTCCATGAGGTCGTTACTGACCTTGGCTTCCGCCTGAGCATAAGTACTTAAATCGGGTTTAGCATCGTCAAAGCGAATGGTGCCGGTTGGTTTTGTGTAGCCTGAGAGACCAAAGCTCTCGGTGAACGATTCACGACGAGTCAACAGGAGAACGATCACAAGAAGTGCGACGGTCAAGGCCACATTCATCATCTTTACTAGTATGCGTTAATTTTTTTTTAGAAAATCCCGTATACATATTAGAGATGTCACTCCTGGTTTATAGCCCACGGTGCAAACACTCAATGGAAATCATCGAGTACATTAACAAACATACACAATTAAAACAAATTGTGAACTACCACAATGTTAACACACAAGGTGTTCCACTCGAATACCGTAACAAAATTACCAGAGTACCAACAATGTTAACAAAAAATGGAAAAATTCTGGTGGGAAATGAAATAAAAAACTGGCTTCAATCGTTGTTGCCCAACAAAGATATTGAACACTGTGGGTTTGGGGGTGTGTGTACGATGACCACACTCGACAGTAATGATAACGATTATGACATATTTTCATTGGATAATTACGGACAATCTTTACAACCCGCGATGACACAAGAACTTGAAGAAAAGATTAATAGAGATGTGTCAAAGGGTTCGGTTTACTCGGAACAGATTTAAAGATCTAACGCACATTATTGATTAGATATGAAGTTGGTTACAATCCAAGCCTCGGCGGTAAAGTCTATATTTGAGGTACTCAAAGATATATTGAATGACGTAAACATTTACTTTCAACCAGATGGAATGTATATTGTAACTTTGGATACTGCGAGAACGTCTCTGGTTGACATGTATCTCGCTGCAGATAACTTTGAAGAGTATTTCTGTGAACAAGAAATTATTGCAGGAATTAATATTTCAAATACTTTCAAACTTCTAAAGACAATTACAAATAATGATGTTCTCAAGATTGAAATCAATTCAAAAGAACACATGGATATTGAAATTATAAGCGAATCCAAGAAAACCAATACACATTTTCAGCTCAAACTTTTGGATATTAATGAAAGTCGTATTGAAGTTCCAAGTGTCACCATGACAAGTAACACCATTTTGCCGTCTGCGGATTTTCAAAGACTGTGTCGCGACATGTCAAACATTGGTCAAGACATTGAAATTACCCGAGGTGGTAAATATTTCAAATTGAAGTGTGAAGGTGACTTTGCTTCACAAGAAACGTGCATCGAGTGCCCCGATGACAGTCAGGAAATCGGTGGATTGTATTCATTGAGGTACCTGAATATATTTACAAAGGCGACGAGTATGTGTTCGTCTGTGCAAATTATGCAGGAAGAAGGAAATCGTTTTTTGATTCTAAAGTATAATGTCGCAAACTTGGGAGACCTTAAGTTTTATCTGGCAACTAAGGTATCTGAAGATTAGTTGTAAAATCTTCTGTTGTGAGGAGAATCTTCTTCATACCAATCGCATTTGATAATAACACCTTTGGATACTTTTTTTCAAGCATCTTCGGTGTATAATACAAAAAATCCCTTAATGCCACGGATTGTCCGTGGAAATCATTTCTTGGTCCAGAATATCTTTTGACCTTTTCAGTAATGTCTACTTGTGGTTTGTCGTCGTGATCCACAATCCATGCACTACTGATTGGGATTGTAAATTTCATACCGTCTTCACTTGTGTTTTCGCCTGGTTTGAAATTTATATTAGTAGATACAGCTTTGTAAACTTTACCACCATACCAATATTTAACTCGTAAAATCAACTTTTTTACATTTTGTGGTACGATTGTGTTTCTGAAATTCTTACCCGTCGCCAGAACATAAAATTCGTCAAGTACACCATCCCAATCTTTACTTTCGTCTTCCCAAAATTTATCTTCAATTTGATATTTTATCCTGTAATCAATCTTATATTCAAGTTCTTCTGAAATGATATAATAATCGGGATATGTTGTGAATTTTTTATACCAAAATATAACGGTACTTAAAAGTTTAAACAACATTCTTAATTATAATGGAGGGAAATTTTTTAAGTAGGTATAACAATAAAATTGATCATTGGAATAATCTTATTGAAACCGATCCATCCAATAAAAATATGTATGAGGCTGAAATGTCGGATTACATAATTAGATGTATGCCGTTTATGAATCAATATACAGAAGAAAATGGTGAACAAACAAACACCGATAATGTGTTTAATGTGAAAGAAACGGTAGGTCTAAAACGTAAAGATATATTTATAGATTATTTAGCTGAAGTAGAAAATCAGAATGTAGCTAGACCTAGAGAACGTAAAATAGAGCAATGTGATAACTGTTCTTCAAGTAATATACTACATTTTCATGATACAAGTGAATTGGTATGCGATTCATGTGGTTTAGTTATAGCCCACTTAATCAGTGAAGAATTAACATATAGGGAAGAACAGGAAACTTCAGAAAAGATAGTCAATTATAGTTACAAGAGGGAGAACCACTTTAACGAATGGCTTAGTCAATTTCAAGCCCAAGAAATGACTACTATACCAGATGAAGTTATGGATCAACTTAGGACGGAACTAAAAAAGATTAAAATCAAGAAACTTGATGAAATTACACACGCTAAAATAAGAGGTTTATTGAAGAAATTGAGACTAAATAAATACTATGAACATGTTCCGTATATAACAAACATTCTTAATGGTATTAAGGCTCCAAATATGTCTCAAGAGTTGGAGGAGAGATTGCGCATCATGTTCAAAGATATTCAAAAACCTTTTGATGATAATTGCCCGTCCGAAAGAAAGAACTTTTTAAGTTATTCATATGTTCTCTATAAATTCTGTGAGCTGTTAGGGGAAGACGAATACTTGCAGTACTTCCCTCTTCTCAAGTCCAAAGAGAAGCTTTATCAACAAGATGTAATCTGGAAAAAGATCTGCTGCGATTTGCAGTGGGAATTTATACCAACCATATAGTAGAGACGTCATGCCTAAAGTGAAGAAAGATAAAAAGTGTCCAAATTTCAGTGTGTGTTATAAAGTGATGGACCCTCGGTTGAAAGTATGTTCAACTTGTTTTTGGAGATTTGAAAATGAAATTTTGGAGTTCAAAGATGATTTGGAATGTCCCTTATGTGTGGAAACTAAAACATGTGTTCGTTTTAGAAAATGTACACACTTTGTATGCGCTTCAGTTTGCTTTCCAAGATTACATAAGTGTCCAATGTGTTCCAAAGCTTAAAGAAGCTGGCATATCTGTAGTTAATGAGTGAATACGAAGAGTTTTGTGTAAGCGAGGCTTTACATCACATAAACATGGCTCGTGAAATACTCACAGATGGCCTCGAAAATCCAAAGAAATATCATGACGAAACAAAAGAAACTTACAAAATAATGGCTAAACTGTTTCCTCTAATGATCCTTCTACGTCAACATAACGAACTTCAACTTCCCGATCGGGAAATGGAGGAAAGTTTATCAGATACGCTTTCTTCAACCGAGTCAGACTCAAATAGTTTCGCGCCTGCATCTCCGTCTGATCAGTGAGATTCTTGATGGTTTTAAATTCAAGCACAATTTCATTATTGATTATGATATCAGCTCTGAGATTACCTATGACGTGATCCTGAAATGTGATTGGAACGATCCTTTCAGTTTCATACGGAATACCGACTTTGCGTAATAACACCTCCATGGCATTGTGGTATACACGCTCGGAGTAACCTCCTCCAAGCGTATATACTTCTCGTGCTAGTGCATGAATGTCCAACATATTTAAAGGATGTCTCATATTTTTAAGTAAATAATGGGCATCTTTTATTTTCCATGTAACTTTGTTTATTGGAAAAAGATTGAAACCCACCAACAAATCAAGCAGGAAATATTAGATATGCTAGAAAATAACCCGGAATATTTATCAAATCATTCTTTAGTTAATAATGGTAAGTCAACTTATGGTAAATCGGAATTTATGGATTATATTACTCAAAATAATAATCTCATTAATTCAATCGTATGGAAACCTATACAAACTCTTTTAGATGAATTAAATAGTAGACGTAACTTTGATAGAATACGTATTCCAGAATCAGTTTTATTAGAATGCTGGGTTTCAAAATATGACGAAAATGCAACCGTTTCATGTCACAATCACTCATCTGATGCCCCACAAGCTCATCACTTCATAGATGAAAAAATGTATAGAGCTTCATTTTCATTAATATATATTATTCATGATACTAATGAAAGAAATCAAACCGAATTTATAGAACCATCTATGTGTGGAACGAATGTTTCAATGTCTGCGGAAACTAGATTTAAAACAGAGTATATAGAAGAAATAGGAGAAGGTACAGTTATAATTTTTCCTTCGAATTTATATCACCAGGTAAATTCAATGTCAAAATCGGGTAGAATAATAGCCTCATTTAATATCGGCTCTATATTTAATTAATAATGTGGTGGAATATATGGCCATTTAACAAATTAAAGCGAAGTTACTCTTACTTACTGGGAGAATAACCACCAAAAGCCCGTAGAAAGGGGTCGGACTTAAAGATTAAAACGTAAAAATAAATATGCCCATACATCTCTTTCCATGTGAATATGTATATTGGCAAAATTTAGAAAATCACAAAGATATAAAAGATAAACTTTTGCCAATAGTTCTAAAAGAAAATCAAAAAATTAAAAATAATCCATTTTATGGATGTAAATTTAATACAGGTTTTTACGGAAATTATGAACAGACGCGGTCTAAAAATGGTTTTTTGTATGAGGAAGATATATTAAAATCACTTGTTTACAATAATTTATTTGAAATGATCCAAGAATATAATAAATTAAACATGATACAATTTAATAAAGAAAATTTTCTTGTACATGGAGCTTGGTGGAATGTATATGAAGAAGGTGAATTTCAGGAACGTCACGCACACCACGGAGAACCAGTTTATACCGAAGGTGAAACATATTACCCATGTTTTTCACTCATATATATTTTAAAGGATGAAAACGAAAAAAGTAGTTTAGTATTTAATAAAAGTCCACCATTACCACTTTTACCACCTTTTGTAGGCTATGAATTTTTTACCGAAAATACACCAAGTATCAAAGAAGGTACTGTATTAATATTTCCGTATAATCTAATGCACATGGTTAAACCGTGTATAAAACCCGGAAGAGTTACAATTGCATACAATATTTTAGCAGCATGGAATAATTAAAGAAAAGAATATCTTTTATATAAATGAAGTTTTTTCATTTTCCGAGTGAATTTGTATATTGGCAACCTGTAAATAACCACGAGAAACTCAAATCCGAACTTTTACCATTAATTCAAGCAGAAAACGAAAAAACGAAAAATAATCCATTTACTTCATCTAAAATAAATACAAGTTTTTATCACAACGTAAATATTAGTGAAAAAAATAATTTTTTGCACGATGATAAATATCTGAAAGATATAATTTTAGATCCCCTTCTTAACATGCAAAAAAAATATAACGATTTGAATATTTGGATATCCGATGACATATATGATTCAATTATACGTAATATTTGGTGGAATGTATATGAAGAAGGTGATTTTAAAGAGGGGCACAAACATAACGGAGAACCACTTTTTCATGAAGATAAATTATTCTATCCTTCATTTTCGGCGGTTTATATTTTACATGACGAAAACGAAACGACCGACGACTTTGTTTTTAAAAAAGAAGGTCCGTTACCTTTCAAAAGACCGTTTGATACGTGTATATTTTCTACCGACAAACATGACAAAATAAAAGAAGGTTCCGTTTTAATTTTTCCATATAATTTAGAGCATCACAGTATGCCGTGTAAAAAGGGTAGAGTTACAATTGCATTTGAGATTTATTCAACCCACACAGGTAAAATACTTAACACAACGTATCAAGATATTCAAAACAAATAAGGATACTTATGTACCCATAAATTACAAATCCATTTTTCACCAGACTTTACAGGTTTTCCACCGTGTAAAGCCTTGGAGGTTATGAATTCATAGTTATCGAGAGTATCAAAGAAAAGTGCATCACCCGTTTTTAACTTATATTCCTTTTTCAAATTTGGAAATACAGTTTCCCCACCCTCGTATTTTTCATTAAGTGCTAGTATAATTGTATACATTCGCTTATTATCTTCTGTATCACTAAACGTATCTTGGTGAGGTTTATAGTGACCACCTGGTTTATAACGAAGTACTTGAAGTTTTTCACAATTATCTCTAGGTCTATCAACAAATTTCATACAACGTTCAACTATTTTACTTATAACTGGATCATCTGTATCTAACCAAGCAGTTTCACTTTTACGAATTGTTTCGTCAAGTTTATAATCTTCGGAAACCGTGGATGCTTCGAGATGGTTAACCGCTCTTTTTATTATATATTTGCATTCATCTTTTGTGATCACATTTTCTATTATTTTTGGTTCTCTGTATGTTGGTATGAGATAGGCTACCAATAATATAAGTGCAAGTATGAGCAAATACATCTTACTATTTAATAAGATTAATATTGTATGGTATCACACAATTATATCTCTTCCTGATAGTTCCTATAACTTCATTTGCGTATTCAACTAATTTAATAGCTATGTCAATTATTTCATCTATACGATCCGGTTCTAATACATATTGTCTTAGAAGATCTCCACCCGTATCTATGACCATTCTGAAGATATTGGTAATATCTTGGTGTCTCTCCCTTTGTTTGTCTCGGCGTTGAAGTTCCTTCTTGAAATAGTCTTCACGAAGTTCATTGAGCATGTAGGCTACACGAAGATATCTGTTGTCTCCATCATACATGTCACCGTAACGATAAATAAGATCTCGATCTAATTGATATATAACCATGGCAAAGCGCGTTATATCATCCGGTGCATCTATTTGACGAAGTTCTCTAAACGTTGGAACTCCCCCGCATGGGATATCGGCGTGTTCTCTTCCTGATATTCGCCCCCGCTTAAATTCCATGTAATGTGGGTTATGAATGCGTCCAGTTTCTACTTGACCAGTTCTCCAATCAAATGCCGTGTGACAGTCTGGGCACCACATCTGGGCACACCCCGACAATTTCTGTATCATTGTTCCACATTTCGGGCAAGGCTTTGTATCCTTGTTTAGAAGTTCCATAGTTTTCACCGCATCTGGATCACATACATGCCCTTCACATACTTCTTCATTGCACTTTTCACAGAAATGACGATCGCATAGACCACAAAACCAATCTTCATTCATGAAACCTTTACACTCCTCTGTGGGGCATTTACGAACAAATTTCTTTGGTTGTTCCCCCACAATAAGTTCTCCGCCACGTCTCAACCTTTCCAACTCTCTGTAACTTTCTTCCATGTCTTCACGAAGATCCAAGATGTCTTGTGGAATTGGAACATTTGGTGTGATGGGTACATATATTCCATGCTTTTGATGAAGATCTATGAGACGCTTTCGTTGCTCATTGATTATGTTGTGAATTTTTCGCATCGCCAATATTCTCTCAACTTCTGGTTGAGTTTCTGGCATGAGTGTCTTCTCGCGTTCGAAAAGTATGTTCTCACGGTGACGACGCAATTCCGTATTACGAAAGTACTTTGTGCAAAATGAATCGACAAATTCTCTATTCCACATATTTTTACACCCCATACAATGTGGATCGTCGGAAATGGAGAGGAGATACCTTTGTGAACATTCGCGACAGCTCTGTAAATCACAGAAGGGGCATTCAACCTTTTTGTGATTTATTTTATTGAACTTTTCACAACAAACATCACAATTTCCCATTAAATGAGAATTGCTTTAAGTCTTTAACTTTGACAATATAATACCTGCGGCGGCTATGAGTAAATAACACAACTTACCTTTCTTTTCCGGTTCTTCAATTGGTTTTGGTTCTGGTTCTGGTTCTGGTTCTGGAGTTGGTTCCCGTACAGCTACTGGTTCTACACGTTTACCGATTAGATATGCATACAAAGACGACATTTATATTTACATATATTTTTCCTTGACCCAGTCACGATCCTTCTTGAAGATCTTGGACAACTTTGGATCTGTCCTCTTGAAGAGGATCATCAAAACATTAAGTCTTCTGAAGAGACCAAGGGGTGGTTCACCCGCCCTGATAACCTTGGCGAGAGCGCGGTGTCTCGAGAGTGGGGATTTGTCGCGCACATCACTGTAACCATGAGCGCTAAGAATTCCAGAGTTACTAATTGGAATAATTACCTTAGACTTCATTTATATGATCCGAGAAATTATCTTCGTTGCATCCTCTGTCTTTTAGCTATATTCATACGAATGCGGTTTTTCGCTTTCATTTTCTTAGTTTTTCCGGCAACACGCCCTTTTGGTTGTTGTGTGGGATTTCTTTTGGGTTGTTGTCGTGCAGCTTGATTTTTAGCTCTGGCATTGGAAATAACTCTAGCCGGATTATTACCTCTTTGAAGTCTATTCATAAACTCTTTTCGATTGGAGCGTTCGAGACCTGACATACCCTGAAGCATTTTGGCGGTGTTCGCTCTCAATTTGTTCTGTTTACCTTTCTCATACTCGCGTTGCTTTCTCTCGCGTTCTTCCCGTTCTCTCACTTGTTGTTTTTCTCTTTGCTCACGTTCTTTACGTTGAGATTCAAGTCTCGCCGCAGCTGTACGATTACGTTGCAACTTTTCGGCATTTCTTAATACGGATTTTGTGTTTTCACCCATTTGAACTCTTTTCATGAAACTCTGTCTATTTTGTCTCTCCAGTTTATTCAATGATTGGAGTTTAGTAGCTGTATTGCGGATAACTTTATCTTTAGCGTCACGTTTAGACTTAATGAGTTTATTAAGTTCTAGTGTTTTTTGAGCCACATCATTTCTGTAAGTCATGAAATTCTTAAGATAGCGAGCTTGTTCTCTTGGTGGAAGGTTCTTGACTTCAGCCTCGGTTCTAGCTTTGAGCTTTAACTTGGCATCTAAAAGTCTTTCGATTTTCTGTAAAGATGCATCATCTGTGGCTTCTCGAACGGCGGCAGACCATTTCATTTGAGCTTTTGAGAAATTGTTACTCACGGGAACATCCCTTTTAATTCTCGCCAAAAGTGGCTCCCGCTTAGTTGCAACCATTTTACGCGCTTCATCAAAAATAGTCTTGTCCTTAGAATCATTCCATCTCTTCAACAAGGCTTGAAGTTCGGAACCTTTAACGCCAATTTTTTGAAGCTTCCACTCAATACCGCGTCGAGTTGATGCTTCGTCGTCTTTTCGTTGTTGATTAAGTTTTGTCGCATTGGCAATTACTTTATTGGCGCCATTTTTCTGAAGTCTATTCATAAACTTTTTACGGTTTTCCCGTTTTAAGTGTGTGAGAGCCTGAAGATTAGACGCAACTTTCTTAGTCTGTTCATTTTTAACCATTCTCTCTTCGTTTGCTTGCCTTTTAATATCTTCTTTAATTTCTCTGCGTCTTCTAGCTTCCTGTTGTTGTGCGAGTTTAGTTGCGATTGATTGACGTTTTCTACGGTCATTTTCAATTTTCGCCTCACGGATCACAGTATTTTTATTAGTTTTGTTAAGCTTTTTAATATAAGTGACACGATTGTTTTTAGTGAGACTTGTAAGTCTTTGAAGTTCTGCAGCAACGTTCTTCATATTTTGCTCTTTTTTTCTTTTAGTTTCTTGGGCCTGTCTTATCTCTTCAGATTTCTTGTTAGCCGCACGCTTATTTTTAGCAGATTTATTTAACATTTCAGCTTCAAATTTTATGGGACTGATATCTGTATTGATATTAACAACTTTATTCATGAATCGTTTTCTCTGGTTGGGTGTAAGATCATTAAGTGTATTCAAAAACACGCTCATTTCACTCCTCTTACTCGCCAAAGTATTACGTCTACCTTTGAGTTCTGTATTGAGTTCTCTTATTTCACTCTTAACAATATCCAAGTTTGTAGCGAGATTAATTTTATTCAAGAATACTTGTTTATCTTTTTCAGATAATATAGTATTTTTCATAAAACCTCGGATAGCATCTTTTTTAGATTTCAAAGATGCTGCGTTGAGTTCCAATTTCATATTATCAGCGTCTCTCTTGAGACGATCAACAGTTGCACGCCCACTGTTAAACTTTTTTAATAGTTTAGTGCCGTTTATACCAAGATCATTAATATATGCTTCCAATTCTTTTCGTTTTTCAGCTTTAATAGCCGCCACTTTTTTACCTCTAAGATTTGAAACCTCTTTTAATATTTCTTTGAGTGACACATTTTGACTATTAAACTTATTAAGAATGTACATTTGGTCATCGGAATTTAAGTTCTTGACGGCATTTTGGAGGGTTTTTCTATTAGTGTTCTTTTTCATTGTTTTTTTGAATTCTTGGATCTTATTAGCTTCATTTTTTACATTATTATAAGATCTGGAAGAATTGGCCAATAGTTTTTTCTTATTAGATTTGTTCAACATGTTCAAAGTATTGAGATATCTTTTTAATTCATCACGAATTCTATCACGGCGTTGAAGATTTCGTGTCTCCTTCAATTTTTGAGCTTTAGCTTTTAAAGAACTAGCAATTCTTGGATTTGCGTCAAAGTTTTTCAAAATAAGACTTTGATCACCCGCTTCGATTCCAATATTCGACATGAAAACAACCAATTCACTTCGTTTTGTTGATATTCTATTAGCCGCTAGTTCTTTAGCTTCAACCAATATATTAGTAGCCGTAGCGGTATTATTATTGAACTTTTCAAGGAAATCCTGTTTATTTTTGTTTGTTAACACCAACTTATCTAAATCTTTTGTGAGTGTCTTTTTTTGTTGTAAACGCGCCACGCTATTTTTTTGATTCTTAAACTGTTTGACTTCTTGTTTCAAAGTAGTTAAATTCTTTGTACGATTATCAAACGCTTTTAAAAATTTGCGTCTAGTCCACATACCAAGTCCCATCTCTTTCATGTAAACAATTAATTCATCTCTTTGTTTGGTGCGCCTCTCATTAGCACGTTTAATAGCCCTATTTGTTGCCGATTTTTTGAGCGCATCCCAATTTACAAAATTTAAATTGATCTTTGAAGTGATTTCCGTTTTATTTTCGGGTGTAAGATCCTCGAGTGTTTCAAGGTATTGGAAAAATTCCTTTTCGGATTTAACCTGCCTTTCTTGCTTTCTTGAAGTATTAATTTCGGCGGCCCGATTTTTGAGTACTTTGGAATCGGTATTTGTTTCGTCAAATTGTTTGAGTATCATATTTACATTTGTTTGGTTCAAAGATAATGTGCGCAAATAATCGATGAGATCTTTTCTTGCCACGAGGCGTTGTTGTTTTATACGCTGATTCACAAATCTTGTTGCTTCAATTTTAAGAGCGTTTGCATTATCAACATTCTGATTAAACTTGTTAAGAAATGGCTTTTGCAATTCTTCGGTTTTGAGACCCAATCCAACTAGATGTTTTTGGAGTTCATTTCTTTTTTCCGCTTTCGCACGAGTTTGTTTATTTTTCACAAATTGATTAGCTTTTCTTTTAATAGTGTTCAAATTGACATTTTTATTAAAATTATTCAAAAATTGTATTTGTTCACCATTATTTCTATTAAGACCCAATTTGTTTAGAAATATTTGTAAAGCAACTCTATCTTTGTTCCTTTTATCTTTAATTTTATTTTGAAGTTTTGCATTAACCCGTCTTTTACCCTCATTAAATGATGGATTATTTTTCAATATATTCAATTTATCACTTTGGTTAAGACCCGAATTATTTATGTATTTTTCAAGTCTATTTCTTTCTTGGTTCTCTTTGGTATTCATAACCTGTCTAGCAATACTATTTGCATCGGCTTTCAATGTGTTCAAATTTGTATTGTTAATACGATTCAGCAATTTCTGCTTTGATTCGCTATTGAGACCAAGGCGGTTCATATGATTCACAAGTTTGGCTTTTTTCTCACCTTTTTGTCTGGACAAATTTAGCGCTTTGTTTCTGTTGTAATTTTCTGAATTAATAATTTTGCGCTTATCCTGCTCAGTCAAATGTGGAAGTTTATTTACGTATGAAATAAATTCTTGAATTTCGCGTTTTTTTTGATTAGAAATTTTGAGATTTTGTATTGTCTTTATTTCCTTAGCTTGTTCAATTAATTTATTTACATTTCTGTTACCTTTATTGAACTTGTTCATGATGACAGTTTGATTAGACTGGTTAAGACCAATATTTATGAGACGTTTCTCTAATGAACTTCTTTTGGTTTCAATTTCATCACGTTTTTTTGTTTCTTGAAGTTTGAGTGCTTCAGTTTTGATCGAATTTATGTTGACATTTTCATTTTTGAATTTTCTAAGAAAATCATTCTTATTTTTTTGATTAATTTCAAGTGGTTTTAAAAATGAAAAAAGATTTTGTTGTGCGACATCTTTCTTTTCATCTTTTCTTTTAGCGACAAGATTATTTGCCATTCGTTTCATAAAATTAACATTTGACAGTTCTGTGACACGACTTAAAAGTTCATCTTTATCCGGCTTACTCAATGGATAATTTTTCAAAAGTTCACTAAAAATCTTTCTTTTTTCCTCTATAGTCGATTTAGCTGGGGTTGGTTTTTGATCATAATATTGTGGAAGTTGTGGTCCTTGCATTACAAAACCACCATTGTTTATATAGTAACCCAATCCCTTTTCACCCCGTCTAAAAACATACCCGTTTTTAGACCCCTTCCATTTATCGGAAGGGGTAAAGTTATTTTGTCTCTTTTTTCCAAACAAACTCGCGAAGAAACCCGGTTTCTTTGGTGCATTGTTTGTTTTTCGGGTGTTATTTAAAAATTTTGGCTTTTCCCCTTTTTTGAAAAGTCCACCTTTTGGAAAAGTAACTTTTGAATTTTTGTTGTTATTCTTGAGACCCCCATTGTTATTGAACTTGAGACCCTCATTGTTATTCTTGAGACCCCCATTGTTATTGAACTTGAGACCCCCATTGTTGTTGTTCTTGACACCCCCATTGTTATTCTTGAGACCCCCATTGTTATTGAACTTGAGACCCCCATTGTTGTTGTTCTTGACAACATTGTTGTTCTTGACAACATTGTTGTTAATAGTGTTATCATTATTCATCGCTGAATTAATATTAGTATTGTAACCATTCACTGCTGTGTTATTCACATTTGTGTTCACTGCTGTGTTTCGGTTAACGATAACCCGTGTTTGTCTCTTCCTTCCAATTTTAACGGGTTCGTGCACTTTCATATATCTGAGACGCTTTCCGATCGCTTCAACGATTTGTTTTTTAGTCATTTGATCAACATTTTTGAGATCAACTTTCCGAGCAATTCTCTTAAGGTCGACCCTCTTTGTAGTTGGATCAAAAAGAAGCTCATAATCATTTTGTTTTAATGGAGACTTCTTGTCAATTAGGTAAGTTCTATCCGTGGTTATAACTAACGGTGGAAGTGGAAGTTTACCATCCTGAATTTCGGTATACGCCTGACATATTTCTTTTTTTGTTAACTTAATATTTATTCCCGAGTTAATCTTAATCAATTGTCTAAGATTATCTATATCCGCATTGGGATCACATGCGTTCATGTTTTATATTAAGTTAACAAAAAAGTAGAACGGGATTATTTAATGGTTGAGTACCCTATATTATATAATTTAACCTTATCTTCATAGCACATATTAAAGTCAAAAATGTTGGTATCACCCACATTTATTTCAACTAGTTCTGTGTATTCACTGTATTCAACTCTATTTGTGAGAGATGAACGGATGAGGGCTTCAACGTACTGTCTAGGATTATTTATTTGTTCTTGATAAACTTTATCCATTTTCAACTTGACACATGTAATCTCATGTGGCTTTTTGTCTAAAAATGGTACCATTGGATATTGTTCTTGTGTTCCGCCATCTACATAAGTCTTGCCGTCATATTTACCACAAGAAAAGATGAGTGGTATTGCCATACTCATACATACAGCATCTATGACTTTCATCTTCGGGTGAGTGTCTCGTGAGAAGTACTCAGTTGTAGATGTATTTAGGCAATACGCAGACACATAAATCTTCATATCCAATTCTTCAAATGTGGGATCACCTCCACACACTTCAACTAATTTTTCACGAATAGGTTCCAAATCAACAAAACCAAATTTGTTAAAGAATGAACCTATGCGCAATTTAACAAATTTGGGGATATCCAAATCTAGAGCAATTTCCAAAATCTCATCCACAGACATCCCCAAAGCTAAAAGTAAAGCCAAAATAGAACCTGCGGATGCTCCGGATATTTCCTTGACATCTACAAGTTTGGGTTCAAGTGCTTTTAAGGTTCCGATCAACGAGAAAATTCCCATTGATGCGGGACCTAAAACAAGGTACTTCATCCTCCTATTTAATAGAATTGAGGAAATTGACGACGCAAAAGCGCGAAGACCAAGGCAAACACGATCGCGTGGGTGAAAGCCGCTGGGAGGCTGGTTTGACCGGATCGGAGAAGTCCGCCAGAACCTGGTGGAATGGTCAAGAGAAGACCTGGGCTGAGAGCCAAGAAGAGAGTGGTGGTCACGATCAAGTCGGTCTTGGTCAACACGAGACCCAACGCCTTCGCGATGAGACTGTAGACGAGGAAGAACACGAGAGCGTGGAACATAATAGCCATTTGATTGGTCTTTCCATTTCTGATCTTGAGACTGCGCCCGTCGGTGGTCAAAAGAACGCCTGGGCTGAGCGCCAAAAAAAGGGCGGCTGGAATCGCAACTTTTTGGGAGGTAATATCTGGGAGCATGGTTAATATATAGTGACATATTTTTTGTTTGAATGTGTAGCTGCAAACCTTACCCAGTGATCAAATGTAGCACCGGGCATAATTTCATTGTAAAGTCCGGTGTCATCCAGATATTCTTGAATATGCCTCCAAATATAAGAAAGTTGCGATTCATATGGAATCCAAACGAAGTCGCAGTCATCTTCGTGACTATCGTAACAGAATTCCGCAAAGTCCGAAAAATCGCATTCAGTCATGAGTTCATGCTCTAAGAATGCATCTTTCAATAGTTGCTGTACAGTGTCCCACATGTGCCACAATTCATCTGAGTATTTAATTTGCCAATCTTCAACACTGAGATGAACATCATCTTCAAAATCTTCTTCGTCACTGGGTACTACCTCCGACCCGGTGGTCGCTTCGTATACGTATTGACTCCAAACCATGGTTATTACTTATCTTCTTTTGGGGGCTTATCTTTTATCCCGGTTAACGACAATGAAGTAGATTCCTTTACTTTAAGGTTATCCTGAATGGCATTAAGAGCGCCTTCTACTTTGACTTCATCGCCACCGAAAAACTTAAGAAGACCATCCTTGATAGCATCCTTATTCATGCTACCCTTGCGTACAGACTTACGCAAGCTAATCTTCCCTTTCCTGAGGTTAATGGTATCAATACCCTGATTAATCATATGCTTTTTGACGGCCTCTTTGAGGCGTTTTTCTTCTTGATTAAGGATTTTGATATCAGATTTCGCTTCAGTGAGTTGCTTGCTGAGCTCAACAAGCTTGGAAACGCTTTCAGAGAGTTCGTTAGGTACTGACATTATTTACATAAAGCTAAGGTCTAATCTTTAAGCGAAATTAGCACAAATCGCGCTGCATTTCGTCTGGGACAATGGTAGAGTTATTCCAGACATAGCCATCCTTTGGATTTGGTGGGTCAGAGCGGATTTGTTGGTTGGCGTTTCTGAGCGCACCACCAACAGTTTCTGGGAAGCCAATTTGCTTACGTGGTTCGAGGAAGTTTTGTCCCTTGAGGATGTCTTCTGGGGCGAATTGACCGAAGTCTTCCTGGGAAGCAACCTCACGTGGGAGGAGAGAAGATGCAAGACCGGTACCCGCGCGCATGCCACAGCCGTTCTTCGCGGTCGCGTCCGCCGCAACTTGAGCTGGTGCGAGATCGAAACCCGCGTATTCAGTTTCCTTAATGGAGTAAGTGGATTTGTTGTTCAAAGTGAAGAGAACATAGGCAAGGGCGACAACACCAAGCAACAACATGAGGTTCTGAGCACGACGACCCTTCATTATCTTTTATATATGATCAACAATTTTTTTATTCCGCATCTTCGTCATTAAATGCATACTCTTCTGGATACACTTCAAGATTTGGTTCGTCGAAAACCTTGACCTGGAAAATATTCCAGGTTGGACCAAAAGCCTTCTTCGCAAACCAAAGACCGGCAAATTCCAAAATGACATTGCACTTTTTACCCTGTGTAACTACATCCATGTCAACAAGTTCTTGGTCACTGTTAAAAACTTTGGTGACGGTGATGCAGTCGCCTGTAATTTGTTCATTAACGATGCTTGGGGTATACGCCGATTGAATGACATCATCCGAAAGATTTTTGCCAAACCACCCAGCGCAATTATCGCGCGCGGCTGCGAGGTTAAGATTGTCAATATCTTGAATTTTCGCCTTGTTGGCGTCAGTGTTCAAATCAAACACAATTTCTGACGAAACATCGCTGATAGTAGTTCTGTTCAACTGAACAAAGCACTTGCGTTTTTCGTCGGTAAGCGCTTTCACAAAATACAAACCGTCATCACCCTTAATTGGAGCTGTGTACAACATTATATATGTACTGTGTTTCATTTCTTTAAACCAACAAATGGAATCTGTGCTGACCTTTTTATGATTGCGGGTGGCACCCACTTATCTCTGATTGGTTTGTATCCATAAAGTAATTTTGATATGTTCAAATATTCGGGAAGTTTCAATGGTTGCGTTGGCCTGTAATTATACTCATTTTTTATGTAATTTTTTGAAGTATTTGTGACCCACTCTTGTGTTTTAATATCGAAACGTTGACTACCATATGTTCTTGTAAACCCTTGAATATCGACATTTGGTATTGAAGTTTTTATACCATAAACAACCTGTTTAGATAAGCGGTCCGCCTGGGGTTTTGTAGTGTATTCTGTATATTTATATGGATTAACTTTGGAAGCAAGAGACATGTTTATACGTGTTGGGCGTCTAGATTTTGAATAAACACTCTTTATCTTATTGTGAGTGTGTTCATAGATTGTATTAATATCATCAGTTGGTTTTATGTTTGCAAATTTTGTAATCAATTTTGATAGTTTGTACATACGTTGGCGATCTTTCTCCTTTTTTTCGGGTCTGAGGCCCAATTTTTGCATGAGATAAACATCGTCGAGTAAAAATCTTTTTCCTGCGACATAGACACGTTTATCGTGAATCATTGCATTGGTATCTTTGTTTTTATATGTGATACCAGACCTTTTTGATTCAACAACTTCATAACCAAATTCGTTTGGACGCATAAATGGTATGTCTAATATACCACCAAGTACCGACTGTACAATTTTACCATCTTTAATTGAAAAGTATCTTAAATTCAAATCTAGAGCAAATAGTTCAACATCTATGAAAATGTCACCTTTGGAAGGTTCTTGACCACGCTGCGTCTTTTTCTTCTTGATGAGAAGATATCGTCTTGTGACGTATGGTCCACTCTCAGCAAAGCCTAAACCTATAAATCTAGCTACCTTGTTCTGTTTAGATAACCGTTGTTTAACTTTCATATTGATCTTCTTTGCAGTTTCTCCAAGTTTATCCCACAATAAAAGTTTGATGGCTTGAAGTCTTCCAAAATATTTTGAATCGCGGGGAATTCTTGGAAGAAACTTTGTGTCTATATCGCTTGTGATCAATCTATCTTTACGTTCAAGATGCATGTTAAAAGCTTCTCCACCCGAAATCACAAGGTCACCCATTGGTTTCAAAAAATCGCTGAGATCCCCGACAGTTTTAAGAACTATATCTCGAATAGCATCCGTAACGAGGGCGTATGTTATTTTTTCAAAGCTCTCGTTTTTGTAAAGTCTGTGCACTCTTTTTCTAAATCCAGACAAGTTGTTTTGTCGATAATATTTTTCGAGTACTGGATCATTGAAGAACAAATTTTTCTTTAAAAATCTGTTGATCACAGCTTCTGAATAAATTTCAGTATCCATTATTATATTGCTACATAATAATATGGTGTGCAATATCATTGACGAGTGTAGATGCTATGCTTACAGTGATACAACCAACCCAATGTCAAACCAATTTTGCGCCGCAAGGCGTGGTGCTCAATTAAAACCATGTCCAGTAGACTGTTGCGCTGGTGGGTGCCCGGGGCAGGTTGAAGGAATTGAACCAAAACAACCATTTCGTATTGTAGATCATTTTAATCAAACAGATGATACAAAATCATTGATATATCTTGGTTTGATTATAGTCACGATTGCTCTTCTGTTTATCTTACTTAAAGATTAACCTCCTAGAAAAGATATAATGTCTCTTGAAACTATCCAAGCTGAACTCACCGCTCTCCGCGCCGACGTCAAGGCCCTCACCAAGCTCGTCCGTAAGGTCAAGAGCACCCAAGAGGATCCAAATGGCGAAAAGGCCAAGGCGCGCGCTGCCAACAACGGTTTCAACCGTAAGCAGGAAGTGACACCTAAGTTGCGTGAATTCTTGGGACTTGCCGAAGGTGAATTGATCTCTCGCTCCGAAGTGACCAAGTTTATCAACAAGTACATCACCGAAAAGGGTCTCAAGCATCCAGATAACGGACGCCAACTCATCCTCGACGAAAAGCTCAAGGATTTGCTCCAACCACCAGCTGACGTTGTTGTCACCTACCTTAACCTTCAAAAGTACCTCAGCCCCCACTACGTGAAGAAGGCTTAAAAAATTAATACCTTACAATAATAAAACTCGACATGTTTGTTGATCAAAATCAGATTGAACAACTTGTTGGTACAAAGATCAAGAATCTGTCTTTGTATCAAAAAGCTTTTACTCATAAATCCGCCCTCAAAGAATATGAACAATTCAACGAATCATTTGAAACTTTGGAATTCATGGGCGATTCGGTACTAGGTTTTATCATCACAAAGTTTCTTTTTGATAGATTTGAAGAAAGACAAGAAGGATTTCTCACCAAAGCTCGTACAAAACTCGTTCGCTCAGAAACTTTAGCTGATATTGCCATCAAGTTGGGTCTCAACAATTTGGTTCTCATGGATGAAAAGGGTATGAGAAATGGATGGAATAATAACCCAAAGATTTTAGAAGATGTATTTGAAGCCCTCGTGGGTGCTATTTATATGGATTTGGGTCTCCTTCACGCAAAGGAGTTTGTTCTTAGAATCTATAATGACCCCAAGTTCATTAATATGAATGCTATCATGATCGATGATAATTTTAAGGATCACCTAATGCGCTACTGCCAAATCATGAACTTCCCATTACCCGAATATAGAGTTGTGGGACATCACGAAGGTATTTTTTACATTGACGCCTACATAAATGGTCAATTTGGTGGTAGAGGACAAGCAAAGAGCAAAAAGCAAGCCGAACAATTAGCTGCCAGAGCATTCTTTGAACAGCTTAAAAATTACCAACAACAATAAGTTAATATGCATCCCAACGTCAAGGCTCTGATTGAAAGGGAATATGCGGCTCAAAAGTCTGAAGAATGGTTAGCTCTTCGCGGCAATATGCTGACTGCTTCAGATGCCGCTACAGCTATTGGGAAGAATAAATATGAAAAACCCGAAGATCTCCTCCTTAAAAAATGTGGTATTGGACCTCGCTTCATGGGCAATGAAGCAACACGTCACGGTGAGAAATATGAAGATGAAGCTCGCATCCTCTATGAAGAAAGACATGGAGAAGTTGTCCATGAAATCGGTCTTTGCCCTCATCCGGAACATAATTGGTTGGGTGGATCACCGGATGGTGTGTCAGAGTCTGGAAAACTTGTAGAGATTAAGTGCCCAATGTCTCGTAAAATTGAAGCATGTGTTCCAGAGCATTATATGCCCCAATTACAGTTATGTATGGAGATTTTGGACTTAGAAGAAGCAGATTTCATTCAATATAAACCTGCGGAATTCAATTGGCCTAGACCAGAAGAGTTTGTAGTAGTTAATGTAAAGAGAGATCGGGAATGGTGGAAAACCTATTTTCCCGTCATGAAAGAGTTTTGGGACAAGGTTCTATACTATAGAGAACACTTAGATGAACTCCCCAAACCAAAGGAGAAGAAGACGCGCAAGAAAAAGGAAGTACCACAACCTAAGTGCGAAGTTGCTGAGCTTTCTGAAGAAGATACCTACCATGAAGATTGAAGAACAATACAACCGCGCTAAAGATAATCTCAATGGACGCCTTTTTGCTCCATACCAAAGAGAAGGCGTCCTTTGGATGCTTACTATGGAAAATCAAACCTCTGGTCCTAAAGGAGGCTTTCTATGTGACGAAATGGGTCTGGGTAAGACTGTACAAATGGTTTCCACAATGCTTGGAAACCCTAAAAGACGCACACTCATCGTCGTACCCAAATCTATTATCACTCAGTGGGTGAATGAAATCAAAAAGTTTGCCCCGGGTCTCTCAGTTGGCATATTTGATGGACCAAAGAGATCTCTTACGGATATCCTTGAACACGATGTCGTTATTACACCATATTCACTCCTCTCAACTCCCGAAGATACCCCTATTCATATGTATGTATGGGATCGTGTGATCTTGGATGAAGCTCATGAAATTCGGAACAAATCGTCAAGACTCTTCAAAAGTGTTTGCAAAATCAAGTCTGACATCAAATGGATTGTAACCGGCACTCCAGTTTTCAATTCTATGAATGACTTTGTGTCGCTGTGCGCTTTCCTTGGTATTGAGAAGCCTCTTGTCCAAGGTATGACTAACAAGATCAAAGACATTTACATCCTTCGGAGAACCAAAGATGATCTCGCGAAAATTAATACACGACTGGAACTTCCACCGTGTTACTTTGAAAATGTTGAACTTGAGATGTTTCCAGATGAAAGACAGTTGTACGAGTTTGTCTTCAAGGATGCTCAGGATACAATCAAGGATGCTTTCAAGCATGCTATCAGCCTCAACTCAAAGAATATGGTAATCTTGGAATGCCTTCTTCGTGCCAGACAATGTATGATATGGCCTCAGATGTACTTAGATGGTATTGCGAAACAGAATGGTACGCAACCTGAACATTGGATAGGTAGGTCCAACAAGATGGAGACTCTTTTCAATATGATTAAGTCGCATCCAGATGAAAAGACCCTCGTCTTCTGTCAGTTCAAGGGAGAGATGGACTACATTCAGAAGAATCTGGAAGGTCCAACGTTCCGTATTGATGGTTCTGTCCCCAAAGAAGAGCGTGACAATCAAGTGACTGCGTTCAAAAAAGCGCCACCAGGAGCTGTTTTCATCATCCAAATCAAGTCCGGAGGCCAAGGACTCAACCTCCAAGAGGCAACACGCGTTTATATCACAGGTCCGTCATGGAATCCTGCGACAGAACTCCAAGCTGTGGGTCGCAGTCACCGTACAGGGCAGACTAAACCAGTATATGTGAAGAAACTCATTTACAAAGAGACGGATACATTTGTGAGTGTGGAGGAAGAGATGATGGCTCTCCAAGGTCACAAATCAATCGTTTGTTCAAAAGTCCTCAATGACGAGAGAATTGAAAAACAAATTCCAGTAAAGAGAACCACCGAAAAAATTTCAATTTTGGACATCAAGAAAATATTCCGTGCCTAATGTATAAAAAGATGTCAACCAAGCCAATTGGAAGTCGCGCCGAAGTTTTCCACGGAACCGCCGCCAAAACCTCAGGTGGTCTTACTCAAAAGGATCTCATGTTGGATCCAAATGACGGCCAAATCAAGTCCGTCGCTGCCCACAAGGCTGCTCTCAAGCGCATGGAGCGTGAAGGTAAGAAGCACTTGACCAAGGTCTTCAAGCCAAAGAAGGGTAAGTTTGCCCTCCAGCCAAAGGAAGGTACTAAGGAGTACAAGAAGAAGATGAAGAAGATGGCGTAAAAATTTGTAGGGGTATTATAAGAATGACTCTCGCAAAGTGGGACGAGTCCGTTAAGTTGGCTAAGATAAAGCTAGGTTTGGACCCTAAGAGTTTTACCAAGGTTCAGGGTAAACTTCTTAAGGAGGCTCAAATCATATATCACCTTCTTCTTTTGAATAAAAACAGTTAAATTTGAAATTGAAAGCCTTTTAGGTTCTGTGGTTCATAAACCACAAGTTGATGAAGTTTCCAAGTACAACCGAACTTTCTGTTCAAGAAATATACACTATTGAGTTCAACGATAGCATGTCCACTATTTCTTGCATAGAGACCATTTGAAACTTCAGTCTTGATTGGATTTTTGTTCGCGTCATAGACAGCCGCCTTAATCATACTATTGTGATCTGTATCAACCTTGACACGAAACTTTGGCTCACGATCCTGACTCTCCTTAATGTTTGAATTGAACATTGGAAGAAGTTCCTCCTTTGTCATCTTCTTATCAAAGATCTTTTCACTTTGTTCTACAACCGAATCAATGATTTTATTTTCAATAGACTTCAATGATTCGTAGAACTTTTTAATGTAACTTCCATCTTCATCGTAACCCTTCATAGCAAAATCAATGTTGTATTTAGTTGCTCCAACTTCTGGGGTGAATCCCGAAACACCGAAAGGCATATACAAACGAGGGAACTGTATTCTCATTGGAGTACCCTCCTTGGTGGATAGCACGATCTTTCGGTTATTGAAATCCGCAATTTCTAGATTTTCAAGAGCTTCGTTAATTTTAGACATTGCACTAGTTGAATATAACATTAAAACTTTAAGCTGAACAAGCCACACATTCTGGTTCAAGACTAAATTGGATTGGACGAGCCTTTGCTTTTGAACGAAGATAGTACATCCCTGTCTTAAGACCCGCCTTCCACGCATACATGTGCATTGAAGACAATTTTGACAAGGTTGGACTTTCCATGAAGAGGTTCATACTTTGAGATTGATCAATGAATCTCCCACGATCAGCAGCCATGTCAATGATACACTTCTGACTGATTTCCCAGACGGTTTTGTAAAGTTTCTTAATTTCATCTGGAATATCTACAATATTTTGAATAGATCCGCCAGCCTTCACCATGAGATCTTTCATATCCTTGGACCAGAGACCAATCTTCTTTAGGTCTTCTACCAAATGTCTATTTACCACAACAAATTCTCCCGCTAATACACGTCTCAAATAGATATTAGTTGTGTATGGTTCAAAGCATTCATTGTTACCCAAGATTTGGGCAGTAGAAGCTGTGGGCATTGGTGCCATGAGGAGACTGTTACGAAGACCCTTCTCCTTGATCCTTTCCTTGAGTGCGTCCCAATCATAATGAAGCTTCGTCTCACCTTCCCACATGTCAAATTGGAGCACACCTTGTGAAGCTGGTGATCCTTCAAATGTTTCGTAGGACCCTTCAACTTCTGCCAATTCAGAACTCGCCTCAAGGGCTGCGTGATACATCGTCTCAAAGATACGCGCATTGATCTCCTTAGCTTCGTCAGAATCAAATGCGAGACGACACAAAATAAATACATCCGCAAGACCTTGAACACCCAAACCAATTGGTCTGTGTCTCATATTAGACTTTCTAGCTGTCTCAACGGGATAAAAATTTCTATCAATAACTCTATTCAGATTTTTGGTGACAGTCTTTGTGACTTCATGAAGTTTTTCATAATCAAAAGTGCGAGTCTCTTCATTGACATATTTCGGAAGGGCGATTGACGCCAAATTGCAAACAGCCGTCTCATCCTTATCAGTGTACTCTAAAATTTCCGTACAAAGATTGGAACTCTTAATTGTACCCAAATTCTTCTGATTTGACTTCTTGTTACACGCATCCTTGTAGAGCATGTATGGAGTGCCTGTTTCTGTTTGTGACTTGAGGATTGCCTTCCAAACTTCTGCAGCTGGTACAGTCGCATTTGCTCGCCCTTCCTCCTCATACTTTGTGTATAGAGCTTCAAACTCTTCGCCCACAGCATCCGAAAGACCAGGTGCCTTGTCTGGGCAGAAAAGAGACCACTGACCACCCTGTTCAACTCTCTTCATGAATAGATCTGGAATCCAGAGAGCTGAAAAGAGGTCGCGACATCTGGCCTCTTCATCCCCCTGGTTGAGACGTAACTCAAGAAATTCCATGATATCGGCATGCCATGGCTCGAGATACACCGCAATGGAACCCTTTCGGCGCCCCGCCTGATTTACATAACGTGCCGTTGAATTAAATACGCGGAGCATTGGAATAATGCCATCGGATTGACCATTTGTACCTCTAATACGAGACTTATTGGCTCTTACATCGTGGATATGCATACCAATACCACCCGCCCACTTAGAAATTTGTGCACATTCTGTGAGGGTTCCATAAATGCCATTGATTGAATCTTCTTTGTTAGCGATGAGGAAGCAACTGGACATTTGTGGTCTTGGTGTACCCGAATTGAAAAGGGTTGGTGTTGCGTGAATGAAAAGACCTTGAGACATTTTATCGTAAGTTTCAAGTACAGAGGGGATATCATCTCCGTGAATACCAATTGAAACTCGCATGAACATGTACTGTGGTGTTTCCATCAAAACACCATCAAGTCTTTGAAGGTATGACTTTTCCAAAGTCTTGAGACCAAAGTATCCAAAATCGTAGTCTCTTTTTGAAACTATATCATCTTTTACCCTTCCCGCAATTTCGACAACTTCCTGTGTGACAATGTCCGCTTTTGCAAGTTTTTTCATTGCCATATAGAAGTTGTTTGGGCAGACTTTTTGGATATTACTAGCAGTAATGCGGGTTGCGAGAATTTCATAATCTGGATCTGTCGTGATCATTCCAATGCAAATTTCAGCAGAAAGTGTATCAATTTCTTGTGTGGTGATACCATCATAGAGGGATGACGCAACTTGCTGTGCAACTTTGGAAGAATCACAATTTTCGGAGAGTCCATATGTTAACTTTTTGATCCTATTGGTGACATTGTCGAATTTCATGTCTTCAATACGACCGGAACGTTTTGTGACTCTCATCACGGTTTACTAATTAAACTTCTTGTTTTATTTTTAACTTACTTACGGCACTTTTCAAGGTCACCGCTTCTAACTGGAACAGAACCCACAGTTTCCATCTTTCTACTGGGGTGGAGGAGATAAGTGTTCATGTGAAATCTACCAGTTTCACCGGCCTTGGATATTGGGGCATAGGAGCCAATAAAGCAGGCTGGTGGTTTGCACTTGATTTCTTCAAGGTTGTCTGGTTTGACACCAAACGCTTCGTCAAAGTCAGCCATGTTTAACATTTAGTATTTACAGAGTTTTTTTTCGGAGGCTATATTAAATGTGTGATAATCTTCACCTCGATTCTCTCAAGCAGTGTGAGACGCCACTCAACACTTTGTTCTTTTCTGAGTTCAACCAAAATCTTCTCCAGCGCGGGATTCGTCAGGCATTCAAGAATAAGACCGGTATCGCGATTGACCGCCAAAATTCTGACGACCTTTATGGTATCATGAGAGTTGTTTTCATTAATAATTCGGGTGACCACTATACTGATGTAAATGAACAAGTTCGTACAATGAACACACGTGTTATTGAAACTGCCCTGTCACAAATAAAAACTGGTGTTTCACAGTACATGTCTTACGTAAAAGAAATAGACACAATTAGTACTCCCCTGGATCTTCCAAAAAATACAAGCACCTATGGTAACAAGTTGGATAAAAACAACAAAATTGGTATTAATTAAAGTTTTGAGATGTTAAGATTGTAAGATGAGCTTGAATTATTACAAGACAGAAACCGAAAAAGTATGTAAATCCAAAGGTTGGGATAGAGCTGCTGTGGATACAGTATGGCTTCTTCTGACTGAAGAGGTTGGTGAACTTGCATCAGCTATTCGTCAATACAAAAAAACTTACAGGAAAACGGGGTTAAAAAAGGAACGTGGTACAGATGTTATGATGGAAATGGGTGACGTATTTAGTTATTTATTTCAATTGGCGCATATGTTAGATGTGGATCTTGATAAAATGTGGGAAGAACACAAGACTAAAATGAAGACTAAAAAATATAATCTTCGATAATATTAATTATGAGTAAACATATGCTCAGCGACGAAGATACCATTAACCATGTCAATCCATTTGTCGCACATGATTTTTCCCTTCCAGGGAGTGTGGGGCAGATGAATGATTTTGAGGATTTTTCTGAAACGCGTAAAGAAGTTGGTATGCCAGAACAACAAAGGAGTGTATTCTGTGACTATGGGTTGTGTAAGAAAGATTCTAACACGTGTTCTTTATCTAGACCACTTCATCCACGTAGAAACATTGATAAGGGATTTTCTAATAAAGAAGAAACAAACAAAACTGTTCGCATTGGTATTGCGAAAAAGCCTCGTTTTTCAATGATAGGATGGATAATACTTCTTATTGTGTTTTTTACAATTCTATATTATGTACGACGTTGAAGAAATAATCAAGTCTAGATTCATTTTGTGTTCTCTGAATTAAATCCAAAAGCGTATCTTCGCAAAACTTTTTAATGAAATCTCTCTGCCAAGCACTTTTAATATTAATCCAAGGTGGTTGGAATGTGGGATCCAAAATTTTACTCGCGTGTGCAGTTCGAATATACGTGTGAACACTTTGTTTATCAGCGATGATGTTCTCAACTGCAAGTTCTGCCATTTTCTGACGAACTTCTAGTGTTTTTTCGCACATAGTATCTAAAAATTTTTCGTATGGTATAGATTGACTTTTTGATTTAAGAAAAGTCCATTCGGCAAGAGGTTTGCTATTTATATAATCGACGTATGTCATGTATCCTTTACCACGGACATATCTTTCATATTCTATTTCAATGTAATCTAACCCCGAATCGATATCATAAACAGCTTTTGCCGTCTTGATGAATGAGGACATTTGATTAAATGTAGCTTAATTTCTCTAAGTGAATACCTAAGTCATCAATTCATCATTAAAAACAGATAAAGATCAGAAAGCATACATAAAAGAGCAATAAAGAATGTACTCGGCTATAGCCAACAACAGCTTTTCTTATCTTCTTACTGTTGATGATTTCAGGAATGATATCCCAGAAGAAATAAGACCATCTTGGATAAAAATTACAACAATCACGATGGTGTCAAGTTTTGTCCAAGATATCGATATTAAAAAACTTCGCTCAGTTTTTGAAAAACTTGGATATTTCAAATTAAAACGCACGTCTTCAAAAGAAAGTGCAGAAGGTTTTGAATGGAAGTTGAAACCAACAACATTTTACAACCAAGTAACACTTACCTATCATGATAGTTATAGTACAAAGTCTGTGAAAGTTTTCCCCAATGGATCAATTCAAGTGGCTGGGTGCTGCGATTTGTTTGACTGCAAGCGAATTATTACACAATTGACTTACATTTTCAAGACTTTTTTGGGAATGGAAACGCAGATGCCAGTGGAATCTTTTCGTGTCGTAATGATTAATTCCAACTTCAGTCTCAACTACAACATCAACCTTATGCGTGTTGCACAACATTTTGAAAATTACTCCGACATTTTCAAAGTATCATTTGAACCAGACAGATACAGTGCAGTTAAAATTAAATTAAAACCGGCACAAGATATGAAAGAAATTACTACAAGTATTTTTTCAACTGGCAAGATTATCATTACCGGTGCTGAGACCCTCAAGGAGATTGCTTTTGCGTACAACATTATTAATCAACACATTAATAATGACCCACAAATTCGTGTTACAGCAACAGAAGAAAAGGATGTTTTTGATGTATTTTTGGGACACAAATGCGAACCCATGGTCAAATTTCTTAAGGAGAAGGGATTTAAATCTTGGGTCCAGACAATCACAAACAGACAAATTAATTTCTAATGTTACAGTAACAAAATGTCACAGCGACTTGGAATGGCCGATGGTCGATGCTTTACCATCAACTCCTCAGCCCAACTCACAAACAACTACATTATGAAGCAAAACGGTATTTCTTTCGAAGACAACTACTCTTACCGTCAACTTCTCCAAAAGAATGGTCCAGAACTTCTCAACAAGCTTTCTGAACAATCTAGAGGCAAGTGCGATGCTTGCGACCAAGTTACTGATATGTCCAAAATTTATTAGTAAGTGAGGTAAATTTTAATAAAAACTTTAAAACCATACTCTAGAATGTCGCCATGTGCTATATGTCTCAATGAGGTGAGGTCGACTAGAAATAATCCCCCGATCCGCTGTGGACATATGTTCCATTCGCACTGTCTAGAGGAATGGAAAAGTAAAGGTAAGAATACTTGCCCCCTTTGTAGAAAAGTATTCGACGTTTCGCAGTTTAAAGTGATTGTTACGGTTCAGAACAACTACACAGCGCAATCCAACGCTGTGTCATTGGGGAGTGAGGCGATTTTTAACATAATGGACATATTTGATATGTCATTTGATGTTGAAAATACTTTAGATTTAGACAGTCTTTTGACGGACCTTGGGATGAGTCTTTCCGACTTGGATTCCCTTGTCCTTGACGCAGAATGAACTACAGTATCTTTCATAGTTTAGTCCAGGATAGTTTCTAGAAGCTTTGCGAGGATCTTTAATAGCATTTCCTTTTGCATCAGTCAGAAGTGGACCAGTAGCCCAACCCCTCTTGTGACTGAAAACATTAGCTCTAAAGATAATTCTCTTATTTGGTGTAAACTTGCCAGCTCTCTTAATTCTAGATTCTGGAACTTTGAAAAACTTTGCAACTGATTTCTGTGTATCTCCGGGCTTGATTCTATATTCTACAACACCGTGTTGAACATAAAAGTGAAAATCACCTTGTCGAATGTAATTTGTTGGACGTCCAGGAGAAACAAACATCATGACTTTGTAATACCCCTTTTTACACTTTTCATTTGCTTTTGCACGATATATCTTTGTGGGATTATCTGAAATCACGCGTCTAGGAAGATCTTTACAATGAGTGTAATCGTGTGGTTTATTTGAAAGTCCGGATCTGTCACCGGGTATGGATTTTTGCCACCTGTATGCTTCATAGTCCCCCACCGCATATGCATAACAATTGTTGTTTCCTATTCCAGTAGCCGTTCCCCAACGTCTATTAGTAAATTTTCTTTCAGAACCGCTAAGAGGCAGCTCTTTCATTTGTACTTTACTCAGAAAAAAATGTAGTTAATAAGTAAAATGCAAGTTGTCGACCGTGTTGTCAAGTCTCAAAATAAGTCGGATATGCTCACCGAGCTTCTCCTCTTCATTCTCAATATCCTCATCGCGACCTTTGTGTTGCGCTTTGCCTGGAACCGATCCCTCGTCAAGCACATTTCTGTACTCAAACCAATTGATACCATGCTTGACGCCTTTATTCTCGCGGTGTCCTTGAGCATTGTTCGTCCTTAAACTTCTCGGTAACCGACGGTTTTTTCTCCTTTGGGGCTAACAAGGGTTGGGAAGGCTTCCATACCTGAACAACCTTCCTTATCACAATCTACAAATTTGAATGACTTTCCATTCTTCTTCATGTAGTCTAACTGCTTACGAGTCCATCCACATCCCATGGTCCCGTAAACAGTCCATTGTTCTCCGTTTGAAACTGATGCGCTGACAGTCACATCAAGGCGTCGCTTTCCTGTTTGGGAAAGAATCAAAAGATCGATGAGTATGAGGAGAGCAAGAAGCCACATAGTTTTATTATGTGTAAATATAATAAATGTCCTCAACTGTATTCTCCATAGGTAACAAAAATGTCACGCTCAAATACACCAGAAAAATGCCTCGTGGTGAAGTTGAACGGATGAAGTCATTCGTGACAAAAGGTGGGGTAAAGCTCATCAAGACACCAAAGTTCAAGATACTTTCCGTGGTTGATGAGGGTACGAAGAGGGTTTTCAAAATTGTACTTTGATTACATATTTTTTATGAACTTGCACATTTGTTCCTTAGTCATTTTTGGATCTAACTTGAACATCTTAACCAAATCTTCTTTCTTGTAGAGACGGCACTTCTTCTTTTCAATTTTGAGGTCGCCATTCTTGTTTATGAAAACTCGCAGTTTTGGTTTGGGTGTCACAGGTTTCTTTTCAGCCATAAGCTTCTTTTCAATTTCACGAACTTGGTTCATGACAGATGGATCTCTCCCCCGAATTTGTGGCCTCTTTGGTGGGACCTTCTTTTTGGCAGCTTCCTTTTCAAGGATAGCTTTGGCGCGACGAATGGCACTTGCATTACCTACCTTTTTAGGTGCTTGTGTCATCACAGTCTTTTTAATAGGGATCACAGGCTTCTTTGGTAAAATCTTTCGAAGAATACCACCTTCTTTCTTTGGTTGAAGGAATGGGTGCTTCAAGATATCGTCATATGTAGGGAGACCTGTATGTCTCATGAGACGAAGACGTCTCGATGTAACCACATTTGAATTTTTCGCAAGGTATTCCTTTGAAAACAAATCTCTTACAAATTTTTTTACTTGAGGTTTATCTGTAGAAAATTGGATGATATTAAGAATGTAATGTGCATCATACATGTAATGTGATCCCACATAAATACCATCGTTTTTGTAATCTCCACTTGTGACATTTGGATTTCTAATACCTTCAATTGTACTCATACCAAAATCAATCATGATTGGTTTGTTGCCTTCCAACACAAGGATATTGTTCCAGTGAAGATCGTGGTGTCTAAACGTTGGATATTTCTCGTGAATTCTCTTCAAGTTCCTGATAAGTTGTGAAATTAAAGAGCGATATTGATCAAGTGACCTCGGACTTTTCATCCATTCTTGGAGTGTCTGCCCTTTTACGTATTCAAAATAAAGAACATCATCGGGACCACATTTCTTAAAGTGATACATGCGAGGTACGCCCATACCTTTCAACTTTTCCGCAATACGATATTCCATTTTGGCAGTAGGTTCATCGGTAACTTTCATAGCAATTTTTGTGTTACATTTATCTTCGAGACAGCCATAAAATACAGCACCATACTGTCCCTCGCCAAGTTTTCGGAGGTTCTTACCCTTTTCGATGCGAAGACCTGTGTTTGAAAAAAGTATATTGGATTTTACCATATGAACGGTCTTTGGACTCCCAGTTTCACTCACAGTTTCTTTAGTCATTAGTTTATAGTCACAAGCCTTCTTTCCTCGCAAAAATTTCTTAACTTCTTCGCCGACTGCGTTCTTCTGAGCGTTGGTCTTGGCATTGTTGGCAATATGGACAAGGTCCGAAAGCTTCACCATACTTATTACAAACTAAGAAAAGTTTCTCCATGTTGTGCCATCATCTCTTCTTCTATATCAGCATCTTTGATGTAGCCCTTGAGCAAGTCTAAAATTTCTAAGTTTTTCGTGGCGACAGCACCAACCATGGTTGGATGTGCGTAAAGACCAACTACTTCTTCATACATCTCTGGTTTGAAAGAAGTTTTACACGTGTTCAAAAATACTTTGAACATTTCAGTGGCGACCACATGGTCTTGGTGTGCCGCCATCCAATAGGTAATGTAGTTTTCCCATTCAATACTAGACTGTTCTAACATATCATTCACATCTTGTACAATTTCATGTTCATTGGCTCTAAGATCTTCGAGGTCACCACGCTGAATAGCCTTGGAAATGTTCATTCTTGTTAGTTTGTTGATAAATTGAAGGAGACTGAAATCACTTAGGGGGTTGATATATGAAAATCTGAGGAGTGAAAGCATTCCTAATTCTTCATGAGAAATTTTCTGTTTCTCATGAAGAGTGATTTTAATTTTTCATTACAATTTGTATTTATTCTTCATCTACTTCTTCATCATCAATTTCGATATCTTCATCAACTTCACCAGCGTCTGGAAGATCAAGACCCTGGAAGGCAAATGATGGAAGCTTGGTAGATTGCTCAAGGAGAGTTTGTTGAAGTCGGACAGTCACACCAAACTTATTGTCAATGAACCAAATGGAACTGACATCAACAATGGCCATGACCTTTTGTCCCTTTTCAACACTGTCAAGTGGGACAGCTTCCTTTTGCATGTTGTAAGCTTCTGGAACAAAAGAACCATCTGGCTTGGTAGCAATCTTGAGCTTCAAAGTAGATGGGTATGGCTCCTTACCTGGGCGCACCATTGGCTTGTAGAGAGCTTCACGGAGAACCGCGACATTGAACTCCTTACCAAGCCACTCCTTAGAGTTCTCGGCAACGGTATTGACAATGATATCGTCAAGTTCCTTGAGCTTGTCATGGAGCTCCATCGCTTCAGCATTGTCAGTGTCAAAGCTGAGATCGAGGGAATAGGTGGTGCGTCCAGTGCCTTCGTCAGTGAAAGCACTCAGACCGTATGGAGAGCGCATGAAGGGGAGTTGGAGGTAGAGTTTCTTGTTGTCGCCACCGTTGAGATAGACGGTCTTACCGCCATTCTTGTTCTTACGAAGTTTTGAAAAGCCAACCGAAGCTGGGGAGAAATCAGAGGATCGTTGGATAGCAAGTGACATTGTGTAGAGGGTATTATATATCTACTAGGAGGCTAGACTTTAAGTCAATTTTTTTTTGTTCGATTACAGTAAACTAATCATGGGTCTTTTTAAAGATTGTGGATGTGGATGCAACGGTCAAAAGCAACAGGACAAGTTTGTCACATCCCTTATTTCCGGTCTTACATTTTTCATTATCGCCAACCCCGAAACTTTCCGACTTGTCCGTCGTGTTTTGGGTCCACGAATTGCGACACCAAATGGTTGTCCATCAACTCTTGGTCTTCTTATTCATTCTATTGTTTTCCTTCTCGTTGTCTGGGGTATGATGAACGTTAAGAAGGATGCGCCCGCCACAGGCAAAAAGTGTGCTGAAGCTGCCGAAGAAAAGAGTGTTGCTCAGCCAAAGCGTATGGCTGATATAGTGCCAGGACCTGGTATGGAAGAACACGGCTTTGTTGACACCGGCCTTAGTCTTGGCTCTCTCGACATCAGTGGTCCTAGTTTGTAATTATCTTAAATGAACGATCCGTAGTTTGTTCAATTTTTAAAATATCAAAATTTTCAATTTTTTTGCAAATATTATTCACATGTTTATTGGTAATTAACATACAGTTTTCAATAAACATGTCACCTTTGTGTTCGACAATCAGAGGTCCGGGTCCGCCAACCACTGATTGTAGAATTGCGTGCATCTAAGGTATTTTTAGGTCTAGTCTTTAAAAGTCTTCATCGAAACCAATATCACCCGCGTCATCGTCTAGTTTCCCATAGTCACCCACCCGCTTCTCGAAAAAATTGGTCTTTCCATCAAGGGAGATATTTTCCATAAAATCAAATGGATTCTTGGAGTTCCAGATTGGAGCCACACCAATTTGCTTCAACAACCTGTCTGAAACATACTCAATGTATTCAGACATCTTCTCCGAATTCATCCCAATGAGGTTGCATGGGAGTGCGTCAAGAATGAACCCCTTTTCAATCTCAACAGCTTCCTTAACAATAGAATGAATAGTTTGGGTTGATGGCTTATTTCTCAACAACTTGAACAACTCCACCGCAAACTCTTGGTGGAGACCCTCATCGCGAGAGATGAGCTCATTTGAGAAGCAGAGACCTGGCATGAGACCTCGCTTCTTCAACCAATAAATAGCGCAGAAGCTGCCACTAAAGAATATACCCTCCACACATGCAAAAGCAAAAAGTCTCTCTGCGAAAGATCGAGACTTCGTGTCAAACCATTTCATGGCCCACTTCGCCTTCTTCTCAATACAAGGTACAGTTTGGATCGCGTCAAATAATTGCTTCTTTTCAGTTCCATCCTTGATGTACTTATCAATTAATTTGGAATATGTTTCGCCGTGGACCATTTCATTATGGCATTGATACGCATAGAAAGAGCGCGCTTCGCTTATCTGTACCTCATCTGCAAAATTGTTATTGATATTCTCAAAAACAATTCCATCGGATCCGGCAAAGAATGCCAGGATGTACTTTATAAATTTCTGTTCATTTTCATTTAGGGTCTTCCAATCATCCATATCTTTGGACAAATCGACTTCTTCCGCAGTCCAATTACTCATTTGAGCCTTTTTATAAAGTTCCCAAAGTTCTGGATACTTCAGGGGAAAGACTGTAAATCTGTTGAGGGTGGGTGCCAAAAGAGGTTCGTACTCCTCCTCCACCCAGTCTTGAAATTCAAAGTAGTTTCCGATGTGACGTCCATCACTAAATATTTGAGGGTAGGAATCAAGCCTACCGCCACACAACTTCTTGAGATCCTCTTTCTCAATCATAACCTTTTCGTAATCTATCCCTTCCGATTCACACAGTGTGACGGCGTGGTCGCAGTATTGACATCCTTCCTTCGAATAAATTGTGATTTTCATCTGTAGTATTATCGTTGATAATTTTTTGCCAGAAAACTCTAAGCATGATTGTGCCATCCGAAATAATTGAGAATGATATAGTTAAACTGCTAGTAAACGAGGAGGACGTTGAAGATGAAATGTTTGGAATTGTTGGAATGAACACCGGCCTGGTTCTCGGAGTGCGTTATCTAAACCCTACAGAACTCATATATAAGTCGGCCTGTGTCTATCAACTTGAAGATGGTGACATGAGCCCTGCTCCGTATGAAAGTGTGATGGAACACTACCCAAGTGGAACTACATTTGAAGATTTGGATATGAAATCTCTCGGTAACGGAATGTACGCTTATTTAACGGAAATTGATATCGAAGACTCCGATTCTGAAATCTATGATGAGGATGAGTCAGATTCCGAAATGGATGACTTCATTGTTCCAGATGACCACATCGATGGTGAAGTTATTCCACCTTCTGACTATAAAGCTATAGACAAAGAATGGAATGCGTGGAACCCAACTTCTCCAGGAGCGAGAAGTTTTAAGGAAACTGTTGATGCGATTGAAGCTATGGCGAAAGCGCATGCAGATAACCTAAGTTTTGGTGCGTAATTATAAAATTCAAAAAAAGTGTGTCAGAAACATACCAATATGCTGGCAGCTATCTGGTCTGATTTAGACCAACTATTAAACAATAAAACTGAACAAAAGCCAGTAAATACAAATTTTTGCCGTGAATGTTCCGGTGTTAAACTTATTACACCCGAAGGTCTTCCAACGTGTTCTGAATGCGGACTTGTTGAAGACAATTTTGTTGACGATACACCCGAGTGGACAAGTGGATTGACAGATGATGGTCGCGTAAATGATCCATCTAGATGCGGTAATCCAAATGCAAACCCGGAGTTATTTTCGCAGAGTTGGGGTAAAGGTACTATTATTTCTACACAACGTTCATCAACGTACGAAAACAAACGAATGGCAAAAATAAACTTTCACATGTCTATGAATCATAAAGATAGGTCTCTCTTTCACGCTTACCGTGATATTGATGAAGCCTGTCATATTCTACCAGATACGGTCCTTAAAGATGCAAAAATGATGTATCGCAAATTTAATGAAGAAAAATTGACACGTGGTGCGGTAAGACTGGGTATCAAAGCTAACTGCGTTTTATACGCGTGTAGACTGGCTAAATTTCCAAGAACAACAAAAGAGATTGCAGATATGTTTGGAATTCAATCAAAAGATGTCAGTCGAACAACACAAGTCTTCAAAGATACGATTATGGGTGTTACAGAGAAGAATTATGTAACAAAGGCGTACGATGTTATGCAAAGACTTCTTAACTCATTTGAAGTATCTCGCGAAGAGCGTTACAATTGTAACAAAATGTGTTCGGCAACAGACGATTGTGTAGAATTGATGAGCAAGACACCTAATAGTGTAGCTTCTGCAATCATCTACATAGTTCTTAGTCCTGGTGTGACAAAAGCTGATGTGTGTGAAAAATGTTCCGTATCTGTACCAACACTGAATAAAATAGAAAATATTATAAAAAAGCACTTAGAGGTTAAAGGGTTGTTATAAGTAAATGGCGAAAAAATTATTTCTCGCAACTCCGTGCTATGGAGGTCTTTGTTTAGATACCTATGTAATGAGTATTATAAAATTACAAATACTATTAATGAAAGAAAATATACAACTTTACATCGATACCACGGAGAATGAATCCCTTGTTCATAGAGCTCGAAACGTTGCAGTGGGTAGATTCATGCAAAAGAGTGATTGTGAATATTTTATGTTTATTGACGCGGATATTCATTTTGAACCAGAATCGGTTGTACGTCTCGTGAATTCGGGTCACGATGTGAGCGTTGCATGCTATCCTAAAAAGGTTATTATGTGGGATCAAGCCGCGAATGCGATTAAAAATGGAGATGAGCGAAATATGTCGATGCTTTCTTCAAGTCTCGTAATTAACTTTGGCGCGGCAAATAGACCAGTTATTAATGGATTTATTGAGATTTTAGATGGTCCAACTGGATTCATGTGTATTAAACGCGATGTATTTGAAAGAATGGAAAAAGAGTATCCGGATTTACATTGCCGTAATGACCACCAAAATAGGGATTTTGATTTTTACCACGCCTGCTTTGATTGTATGATTGACCCAGATAATCGCAGATACCTCAGTGAGGACTATGCATTTTGTCGCAGATGGCAAAAAATGGGTGGTAAAATCTGGGCAGATATCAATACAACGCTGGGTCACGTAGGTAATTTACCATTTTCTGGTTGCCTTAATGAAAGGCTTAAGGCTTAGACACTTTTAATAAACATCATGCAGTTAACTACAATTATAGTTACTCGCTCTAAATCATGCCACGTAAAGACGCTACACGCAATTTTGAGAATAAACCTAAAGTGCGTGCAACGTAATTACAAAAATGAAATTATTTTTGTCGATGATGACCCATATAAAAAAGCTCAAGCTGTTGAAAAACATCTAAAAAGCTCTGATAGAATATTGTTTATTGATTTTGGAATTGGGTTGGATGACGAAACAATTAACCAAATGTTTGAAAAGCATGAAAATATCGGTTGTTTAGTTTTCCCCGGTGTCAAAGAAGGTGTTGATTGGGAGTTATTTAAGACTAAAATCCGTTCCGAGACTTCCGAACCTAGTGAACAAATGGGCTTACACTTTGATACCGAAGTTGGCAAGAAAGTTTCTGAAAACATTTATACAGTAGTAAATACGGAGGCTAGGGTTTGGCTAGTAAACTGCAAAAATCTAGTGAAAACTATCAAGGACAAAAAGACTGGTAACTGGTCAATTCATCCAAAAATTGTTGAAAAATTTAAGGAAAAGGGAGTAAAGATTTATGCATTTACAGCATCTAAGTTAATCATGACATACGCACATGAATGTGTGAGTAATATTTTAAACGCGGCCGGTGTTAAAACGAGTTAAAGTTTAAATTGTATTTTTAAACATGTCCTTCGAAGAATACGTAGTAAACTACATACACAAGGTTTGGGGAAGTAAGGATTATTTTCCGGGTCCCCAACCAATATCTATCGAATATCGTCACTTCCCTATTCTCAAAAATAATGAGTATGTTGTTTGTGAGAAAACGGACGGCGAAAGACACATGTTAGTTGCATTGGTATATGAAGGTAAACGAAAGTGTGTGTTTGTAAACAGGGCTTTTAAAATTATTCCCGTTTCTATAAATCTACCAAAATCTGCATACGATGGAACAATCATGGATGGGGAGCTTTATGAAAATACGCTCATGGTTTATGACGCCATTCTCATAAATGGACAACCCGTGGGTCACCTTAACTTATATCAAAGACTTACAGAAGCCGAAAAAGTTACAAAAACTGTGATTTGTATGAAGTTTGATAAACATCGAATTAAAATGAAAAACTTTTGGGCAATGAAAGACTTTGATTATTTCATGTATGAGTACTTACCCAAAGTTGAACAAAAAGTTGACGGTCTTGTATTCACACCGGTGAATGAACCCATGAGAATTGGAACCCACGAGACTATGTTCAAATGGAAGCCGTGTGAGAAAAACACAGTTGACTTCCACATGAAGAGGGGTGAGAGTTTTAAGGGTGTTGGTCAAAAGGGCGAACCCGTTTGGAAGCTGTATGTTCAAGAGAAAGGGAAGTTATTCTTTGAGAGTGAGTTTCCACTCAGTCGTATGAATGAACCGTGGTTTGAAGAGGGTGCTATCGTTGAATGTATGTATATCACATGGGAACCTGGCGACCTATGGTGGAAACCCATCAAGAGAAGACGAGACAAAACACACCCCAATAATCGCCGAACATTTTACAGAACCATCGTCAACATTAAGGAGAACATTCAGATGAAGGAGTTTTTAGATTGTAGACCAGAACATAATGCCCCGCAGTCTCTGGGAGCGTAGCTTCGTTGATGAAGTCGTCATTTATGTAGTACCATTTTTCGTCATGCTTCACAAAACTCACATAGTGTCCATCTCGTTGAATACCTATATGAACCGCACTCGCGATTAACTCATACTCGTACTTGTCTATCAAAATCTTTTTAATAACATGTATGTGACTTTTTCTATCAAATGAAATCATAAGAACTTGTGGAAGTTTTGAAAATACCATTCGGGTTGTTGCGACATTGTGAACTCGTCCCTCGGTGTCTTCAAAATTTTCAATCACATTCCAATCGGTACTCTTTTTGAGCATCTCACCCAAATCTATGCCTTGGGAAGTTACGATGTGCATACCAAAGTCTTCTTGGGACTGCGTCTTTCCACCCGGCCAGATGGTCTCTTGCATCTTTTTTCCATAAAACCACTGCTTTATATCTGGGCATGATCTCTCAAGGATGTCTATGACACAGAGGATTGCCTCTTGTGCGTCATGGGGTTCCCTATTCTCAAATCTTGGAAAATGTTTGAAAAATTGCGTCATCAATGGACCTGTGTGGACGACACCTTTCTCTTCAGAAATCCAGTAAAACTGTACAAGTTTTGTGTACAATTTGGTGAATTCGCAATCACCTGTGTATCCTATCTGTAAAAAATAGTTTGAAAGTACTGGTACATGGAGAAGGCATTGTATGGCTGTGTTAAAGTAACAGGTATTTCCGAGGTTTAAAAAACCTCTCATTACATTTTATGTACAAAAAACACTTAAGAAGATGACGCAATATAAGATTGTAAAGTAAAATGCACGACGTCAAATCTATCGTTGAAAAGGTATTCCCCATCTTTGAGAAACACAAAGATGAAGAACATATTGAAGTTGAGATTCGTCTTGGAAAATATAATGGATCATTTTTTGATACAAATGTTGGCAAAGATACATTTGAAAAAGTTTTGTCTGGTCTTCAAAGATATGATGGTTGGGAAGATGTGAAAAATTCTACATGTGATATTTACTATAACGACAAAAACAGTATCAGAATCACAGCGAATGGTGAAACTGGTGAACAAAAAATGATTCAGAAAATCAATGTCGTCAAGGAAGATTTCAGTGGACAACCAACTGATATGAGATTTAGTGTATCAAGAGAAATACCTACGTGGGGTCAGTATGAAATGGATCGAAAGCGAACAAAAATGCGTTACTCTTTTGTCCGTAAGAATCTCACTATTGACATGACTATTTCATCTGGTGATAACGTCGATATGGATTCGGAAGAAGAATGTTCCTATCAAATTGAATTTGAAATAGTTAACCCTTCTCAAGTTTCAGACTTGAATGCGTTTTTCAACATAGTTCACAAAGTAAATGATTTGTCTAAATTAATTCCTGTGTAATAATTAAGATGCTACGTTTTGTTTTACTTGCGTTAGTTGCCTTAGCTCTCATATATGAAAAGGCGACACAAACTGAAGAGATAGCTGGATCAAAGAACTTCCATCTCAGTGGAGGTATGTCCAAGCAGATGTACCTTCTCATGTATAATCAAGGAGTGGGCGCAGAAGAATTAAAGAAGTTCGTTCAATTGGAGGATCGTTTTCTTCAAATTGAACGAAATTCGGTTTGTTCAGGTGTTTCACACACTGTTGAAGCAGTAGCTCTTTCAAACTTGATAAAGGATATGTTTCCTAAGTATAATTTTGCCTACCATGGTATCCATCTTAAACAAATTTCTGAACCAACTAAAATTGTAAACAAACTATTAACATGTTGAGAAGATTCCACACGAGCATTTTATGCTTTGGACTTTCAATCTTATTATAATTCTTCACGATGTGCATGATGAGAGCGTTATCATCTTCATCATGCAATTCCAAAAGATGTTTCACTGGATCGGGTGCCTTAGCAAACTTGTCATCAATTTTGAAATCCAGTTCAAGTTCGCACATCATCTTTTCACTTTCCCTACCCTTTCTAATGTAATCAGCCACAATATAGATCACTGCATCTAAAAGCTCTTCTTGACACATGTTGATCCAAGAGTTTTCAGGTGTTCCCCATTCTCGTGTGTCTGAATTGACAATCACTCCATGACCATATCTTTTCTTCCCCAACTCAAGGCGTCCGACCAATTGTTCTTCAATTGTTTCCATATCTAATTATCTTTGTGACTTATTCCTTAAGTTTATCCAAGTTTTCTTGTAGTTCTCAAGTTGTTTCGCAGTTGGTCCCTTGGTGATAATAAAGTTTGTCGCGGCACTTCTGTATTGGGTGACAAGTTTTTGTGGAACACCTGTGACATTAAGTTGGTTCATGATAACTTTCTTTTCAAGGTTGCGTCCTCTCTCATTCTTCCATCTATTTACAAGCCTCTTCTTCACAAGATCCACATCTTTCTTAAATGGAATACCTTGTTTGTTACCCGTCTTCAACTTGTTGAGTCTCATCTTCATTTCCCTGACATCATTGTTAAGAGAAGGCATCACATTCTTGTAGCGATCCATCCAACGCTTGCCATAAAGTTTTTCAATATCCTTTCGGATTGAGTTTTCATTGAGACCTCTCTTTTTTATGACCTGTTCCTTCTTTACATTTCTCTTCTTCTGAGCGACTTCTTTACGAGAAGGTGGTGGTGTCTTTGGCTTTGGCTTTGGTTTGGGGGCAGCCTTTGCATTTCTCACAGCTTCAATTTTCTTACAGAGAGACGCCTTGGTTTCCTTGGCGTCAAGTTTAATCTTGAGGATGCCAGCAACTCTCATAAGTTCAGTCTTACTGTAACCTGTACAAGTACCTCTCCCAACTTTGAATGTGTTACCAGAACCCGAAAGTGTCACATTCTTACCCTTGTTAGTGTTGCGGAAAGTGGCAGTCTTGACATTTGAAATGTTCTTTATTTTTTTGCAAATCTCTTCCTTTTTGGATGACTTTGTAATACCAACAACACCCAACTTTTTTGCGAGATCAATGAGTTCTGGTTTAGCCATACGCATACACTGCTTAGCATCAACATTGATGGCGGCGCGCTGATTTGTACTCAACTTTGTCGAAGTCTTCTTTGTCTTTTTCACAACCTTGCGCTTGGTGGACACCTTTTTAGTCAGTCTCGCTGGAACTGTAGCTTTCAAAGCGATTTCGCCACTTTCATTCAACATTCTTGCGAGTTCCACACCTACATTATAAGCTTCAAGCATATCAGAAGGTGTTTGTGCCCCTGAAATCTGAATGTTACCACTTGAAGCCAAAATGTATTTGTGACCTTGGTATGTCACATACATAAATGGTGACAATTCGGATTCATAGGAAACACTTGTAAAACCATAGAGTCTGTAGTTAGATGCAATTCTTTGCATATTTCTGAAATCACCATTCACTCTAAACTGACCACTGAGATTGTTGTACTCAAATGGATTATACAAGAACGGTTGCTTTTCGGAGTATGAATCAACGATAAAACGACGGATCAACTCCGGCTGTCTCGCAATGTTGTCACCAATAAAACCACCCGAAAATCTTATTTTACCATTTTGGTAAATATTAACCGTTGCGCCTTTTTTTTCATCGCCATTTGAAATGATAATTTTGAGTTGAACAGTGAAAAAATTCTTATTGAGATCCCCCTGTTTTCCATATTCTTTGCTATGTGTAAATCCAGTCACAAATCTTCCATAAATACCATTGATTTCCTGTGTTTCTATATAAAGACCTTCGCCAATAGGTGTCTTTGGGAGTGGAGATTTGAGAAGTATTTTCTTGAGATCAATTCGTCTTTCGGCGTTGAATTGTCTATTCACAGTTGCATTAAACATACCTGGGTTTAATTTGCTTATGACAAATTTTACATTTCTAGGTGGCGATGGAGTTGGGGGAGCTCGATCACGTTCAGCAATGGCAATAATATCATTTACATTGTTGTTGCTATTTGAGTTATGAACAAATTGTGCAAATTCACCGTAGTTTTCATTGCTCATAATATTTTTTTCTAATCTTGGTGGAAATACTTGTGGTTTTGGTGAAATACCAAGTTCCATTTCAATTTCTCTTGTGAGAGCATTGTTTGACGCGGTTGTTGAAACCGAATTTGGACTATTTGTGTTAGTGGGTCTTACCTCTACACCCGACTGTCTCACAAATTCTTTGAGCTGTTGGCTCATATTACTATTGAGTAGCATTTTTTTCTAGTAGTCATCTGTGAACCCCAAACTCTCTTCAACCACATCAACACCATAAATTATCGGTTGTCTTGGATATGTTCTTCCCTTGTATGTAACTACTTCTTCCCTGACCTCAATCTCTCTTGAGCTGAAAGGTCCTGCATAGAAATCTTGGTTAAATTTGTGTTTTCCAAGATTGTTGGCTTGACAATGTTGATTGAATACCTGGACAAATAACTTTTGAGGAACAAATAGGTCTTTGCCATAGATGATGTTTGTACTTTCCAAGAAGTTGTGGAGTGTACTCGCAACCATCGCAACTTGCTTCTGTATCTTTTTGAAGTATTCGGGTACTACGTTCCAAATATCCTTATTTCTGTATTTGTGTGAGTAATCGAGGTAAGCTTTTACACATTTAAGAAGGATAATTGGCAATTCACTATCCAATTTTTCATCAAGCTGGGGGTCTGCATCTCTTACCTGTTTAGCAAAATTCCACGGCAAAATACGTCGAAGAACCGAACCGGAGTTATCTTTCCAGTTTGGAACTTCATTACCACCCAAAACACCCGGGACCTTCCATTCGATTGAAACAGCTGTCTTGTTTTTCACAGCAACAGAGACATCTTCTCCAGAAACCATGGATTGAAACTCGGCCTGTTCGAGTGCAAGATCACCCTTCACCTCTGGGGCAATAAACATAAATGAATCCTTAATAGCCGAAAGACCAAACTTCTTTTCAATATTATTAGACAAAGTGCCAACATCTTCTGGTTCATAAAATTTCTTGAAAACTTTAGTAATTAGAGTAGATTTACCAGATCTAGCAATACCTTTGAAGAATGGAATAACCTGCCATCCATCCATTTCACCAACATCGAAACAGAGGCGTCCACCCATGACATATGCCCAATCACACACTTCATCTTCAAGCTTTTGATACTTTAAAATTGAATCAAAATATGGCGTTGGTATGTCTTGCCATCTTTCAATGTGTGAGAAATCGTCAAATTGTTGATCAAAATATTTGCAAGCAATGATAGTTGGGTCTAGGCATCGGAACTCTTGACTTTCATAAGGATAGAAACGGCAATCGTAGACGCCTTGATCTGGGATCCATTCTTTTCCAACAAAGACGCCATTTTTAAAAGACCAGACGTGTCTTCTCTTTGTGATTTCTGGAAACTGTGCATCAATACATTTTGTGAGATTATCAATCACTTCTCGAAATACGGAACCTCTACTTGTAAAATTTTTCCAGTTCACAAAGTCGTCATCCTTTTGTGCGAGAGAATAAACGAATTGTTCAATTGAAAATTTGGGGTTCCAGGCGCGAGTTCTATACCCTTCAATTGTTTTTATTTCTTCGCAGCACTGCCCTTTGTATCTTCGATACCCAGCCTTGTATGCTTGATCGAGTGAATACAGGAGACATTTTTGAAATGGTGTGGAACTTTCAATTTCTTCTTCATCCATTGTGGATGGATCACCCGTGTTGCTGAATTGTGGTAAAGCTGTTGGATTATCCACTCTTTCAAATGCTGTGTAATGACGTCTGATATTTTCATAACCATCGGCTAATTGTTTCAGTATATTATTAATCCGTGTAACAACACTAATACCATCATCATTTGGTTCATTTTTATGAATCTTCAAATCACGGGTATGATTTTTTAAGTTAATAAGAAACGTTCTCTGTTTGTCACGAATTCCCTTGATTGCCAAAATATCTATTTGACTTGGAACAGGATTTCCCGTTTCATCAAAATTCTCAGGGTGAATGTATTGTCTATAGCCAAGTTCGCGCGCATTACGAAAATCATTTGTTTTGAGAGACCATGCCATTTCGAATTTATCGATCATGTCGAGTACCTGTTCTTGTTTCATCGATTGGATGTGTTGTTTCTGAAGTTCAGAAAGAGCTTCATACTTGTTAGGTTCCTTATCGATGAAATGGGTGTGCTCCATTTCTATTATTTATTGACATACGTTTTTTGTTTCTAAGCTGATTTTTGGGATTGCATCCTGGCGAGCATCTTTATCAAAATTTTATTCTGTGTTTCCAATTGGTTACAAATATTAACTAGGGCTGAGCATACGGTATCACCGTCTGGAGTCGCCAAAAGTGAGGTCATCATATTAACCATATCAAGTTCACCATCTTCATCTTGAAAGATATCTTCGTCTTCGTCGATATCGGATGTATAAATAATTTCTTCGTCGTCGTCAGTAATAATTTCACCTTCTTCAATCTCATCAACTGGATCTTCTTCAGGGTGTGATGACATTTAACCTAAACTGAGAAAAGTTGGTGATCAAATTTTCGCACTTGATGCGATTTCAGCCAGAAAAAAAATGTTGGTCTATAGTACAAAAACTCTCACAATGGCCGGTGGTCTCATGCAACTCGTCGCTTACGGTGCTCAAGACGTCTACTTGACTGGAAACCCTAAGGTTACCTTCTTCCAAGCCGTCTACAAGCGCCACACTAACTTCGCTATGGAAAACATTGAACAAACTGTCAACGGTACCGCCGCCAACTCAGGCCGCGTCTCCGTGACCATTGCCCGCAACGGTGATTTGGTCGGTGACATGTACTTGGAACTCGAATCCAACGTCGACACCACCGTCACCTCCGACGCGACCTCTGACAACAACTGGATTGCCGAGCGTGCGATCAACAACGTTGAGCTTTCCATTGGTGGCCAACGCATCGACAAGCACTACCAAAAGTGGTGGCGTTTGTACTCCGAGCTTTACCTCGATGAAGCCAAGAAGGCTAACTGGGCTAAGCTCACCACCGCGAAGGATGGCAAGGCTGTCTACCTTCCACTCATCTTCTTCTTCAACCGCAACCCAGGTTTGTATTTGCCATTGATTGCGCTCCAATACCACGAAGTCCGCATCGACATCGATTTGGCCTCCGACATGGAAACCTACCTCGAAAAGAACGTCTTCAAGGTGTGGGCCAACTACATCTACCTCGACACCGAGGAACGCCGCCGCTTCGCGCAAAAGGGTCACGAATACCTTATCGAGCAAGTCCAACACACTGGCTCCGACACCGTCACCTCCGGTGCCACCAAGCAAGTCCGCTTGTCCTACAACCACCCAGTCAAGGAACTTGTCTGGTGCTTCTCCAACACCTCTTCCCGTAACGCTCTCTGGAACTTCACCTCCAGCAACAACGCTGACGAAATTGTCCTCGAGAACGACCCACGTGGCGGCGCTGCCTCCAACTGCTATGTCCCAGTTGGCCAAGTTGGTGTCCCACTCTTCGACGCCGAATCCTCCGGTGCCGACTTCACTGAAGAATCTGCTGGTCCACTTTCCACCTTCAAGCTTGTCCTCAACGGCCAAGACCGTTTCAAGGAACAAAAGGGCAAGTACTTCAACCAATTGCAAGCGTTCAACCACCACTCTGGCAACCCATACCCAGGTGTTTACGCGTACTCCTTCGCGCTTAAGCCAGAAGAACACCAACCAACTGGTACTTGCAACTTCTCCCGCATTGACAATGCTCAAGTCGCGGTGACCATGAACTCTTCCGACGCGACTACCATGCACATGTTCGCGACCAACTACAACGTCCTCCGCATCCAATCCGGTATGGGTGGTCTTGCCTTCTCCAACTAAGTTGTTGATGGCTTAAATATATAAAAATTCGACTCGCGTAATAAAAAAACTTAAATATTAAGATAACAAAAATATCCTAATATTTAAATGGACGGTGCCAAGATAGCACTTCTCGCGTATATATGTTGTTGTTGCGTTTCAAGTTCTCAGGCAACCCTTTGTAAAGCGATACCGGGAAAAACTTGTACTAATGTTCATGGAAGTATGATGTCTTGTATTTGTTGTATGTGTATGTTAATGATTTTACTCATATAATTTTAATGTTGAGCTATATTATATAAAATGAACACCGCTCGTGAACAACAAAAGAAAAAGGCTAGTAAAATGCAGAAGATGGGTTTCAGTATCTTGGCGGCTACTTTAGTTCTCGGTCTCGTTGGATTTTTCGTGATGTCGTCTAGAAATACTAACATTAAAAGAAATTAAACAATAAGTTCTAAAATTAACTAAGAATGCAAGACATTTACACAGATGGAAGTTGTTTAGGTAATCCAGGTCCGGGGGGGTGGGCAGTTGCTGGTGCGGGTATCAAAATGTCAGGTGGACAAGACGGAACAACTAACAATGTGATGGAAATGACTGCTGTCGTTAAGGCACTCCAACAGTGCCTCGCACGCGACATTCTTGAGATAAGGCTATTTACGGACAGTAACTATGTCAAGAATGGAATAACTTCATGGATTAAGAATTGGAAACGAAATGGCTGGCGCACAACTGTAGGTACTCCGGTAAAGAATAAAGAATTATGGATTGAAATTGATACACTTTCACAACAAATGAAATGTGTTGAGTGGCATTGGGTCAAAGCTCACAATGGACATCCTCAGAATGAACTGGTGGATCGCCTTGCCCGAGAAGAGGCTACAGAGATTAAAAATATGCGCGTAAAATAATGGAAGCTCACGATGAAACACATCACTGGTGTGATAAGCAGGAAAAGCTTCTAAAATCGTGGGCGGAGAGGGCTGCGGGTTACCGTTGGCTTCACAACCACGCCCGCCTTCACTACAAGAGGCAAAACGACTACCTCTCTTATCCCAGTATTGTGATTGCTAGTATAACAGGGGTTGGAGGCTTCGCAGTTCTCAATCCAAGTGGAAATGAGGATTTGGATCCCGCAACAAGAAACAAAATTATGATTGTTCAGTACTTTTTTGCGTTTCTCAATGTTCTTGCTGGTATTCTCACATCAATAGGTAAGTTTAGTGATAGTGGTAGATTAGCCGAAAGACATTCTGCTATGTGCGTCCAATATTCAAAGTTTTACAGAAACATTGATATGGAACTTTCCCTTGATCAAGGAGATCGTACATGTGTGGTGGATTTTGTTAAGAAGTGTCGCGAAGAATACGATAGACTTTTAGATGAAGCTCCAGATCTTCCCGCGATATCTATACAAGCTTTCAATTTAGAATTCCCAGATAAACAAAATAAACCCGATGTATGTAATGGTTTAAGTATTATTGTGAGTGATGAAACCACGTCAGAACTCGCGAAAAATCGGGCTGTGACGAGATGGTTGAATGCTGTTTCGGCTCTTAGAAGAAGGAGTCATGATCAGTCAAGAACAGACATGGATGACTTAGCTAGAATGGAAAGTGCATGACTTATCCGCAACAAAAGCGTAGAAAATTGTAAATAGAACTAATGTAGGTAACAAAACTTTTTGCCTCTGTGGAAAGAAAGCCAGACCCAAAATGATTAGACACAGTATATACATGTACAAAAATTGTGTGTATTCAACTATAGCCCTCGTGTAACGATCAAATCCTGGAGAACCTGGGTATGACACAAAAATGGCGTCCGTACCATGTTTCTTGTCCAAAGGTCCAAAGTTTTTAAAGATTTTCTCCTCCTCGTCAACTGTTATGAAATTGTGTTTTTTACACAAAGCATTAAGATTAAATTGATCGTCGAGACATTTCATACCAGCTTCGTCTTGTAACATCATAGTGAGTTCTTTGACATACCCCATGTACATTCCAGCATTAACCGTTGATTTTTCAACACACTTTCCAAAAATAAGGTGTGTGAGGGATTTTCCAGAAACTTCTGGATCTTTTGACATTAAAACTCGGCAATCACACTCCTTGAAAAGTTCCAATACATTCTGAGGGCTTTTATTAATTTTTGTATCAAACCCGTCAACGAAAACAATAATATCATCGTCATTTTTTGTTTTCATGTATTCTAAAAGACCCTTGGACTTGTCTGAATATCCATTCCATTTCTTACCCCAACCCAAAACCTTGACTGGAACACCAAACTCATTATTGACAAGCTCTTCAAACATACCCTGAGACTTGTTCGCGTATGTCACAATTTCCAGAGACATATATTATTATCTCAGAAATAATTAAGAATGTTTATAGTTATCTTACTATTCACATTATGGTTTTTTCGTCATGCGAGACGCTGCCCTTGTCACGAAAAAACTACAGACTGTTACAGAACAGAATTCTATGGATTCCAGTACGGTCATTTCTTCCTTTACACACTTTTGGGTGCCATGTATCCCAAACAATTTTGGTTTTGGATAACTCTGGGTATCGTTTGGGAAATATTTGAGTACTGGCTTTCACAGAGAATGGACATCGTGAGACAGTTGGGTGGTTGCCTTTCTCCATCGGATGAAGAAACACCTCTTTGGTATCGTAAAGTTTATGGAGGACAAACAAAACACGAAAACTTTATAGATCAGTTTTTTGGTATTAAAAATTCATCTGAACACACCTGGCACTACTCAATTGGCGAGAACCTGACAAATGTGGTTGGTTTTTTATTAGGTCAAATGATACATAAAAACTTGTCGCGTATGTAATTCAAAGATGAATATTGGCATCCTTACCGCTGGTGGTGTGTGTCCGGGTGTGAATACTGTGATTCGTTCTATTACCCTTCGTGAAAAGAGTCAGGGTAACCGTGTTCACGGTTTCGCAGATGGGTTTAGAGGTCTCAATCAGAATGTGAAGACATACTTTGATCAAGAACACATTGACGAAGGACCTGGATCTATCTTGAAAACATCTTATGATTTTGTTGATGTTGATAGAGCTGTCAAGAATATTAATGGACTTGACCGTCTCTATTGTATCTGTGGAAATGAGTCTATGAAGTCTGCCAGAGACTTAGCCCTTGACGATCGCGTAGATACAAACATCATAGGTATCGCTAAGACTGTATTCAATGATATGCCAGGTCTTGAATCCCTCGGTTTTCAAACAGCTGTTCAAGAACTTGCGCGTTACATTGATTGTGCGTACATTGAGGCAATTTCAACAAATTCAATTGTGTTCTTGGAAGTACCGGGTAGGGGAAACAGTGACTTGGCAACCCACGCAGGTCTCGCGAGAAACTCTAAGATTACGAATGTCATTACTCCTCAAACAAAGGCGGACTACAGGTCAGCTATTGAGTACAGTTATGCTAAGAGAGGGTACGCAGTTGTTATCATTTCGGAAGTCTGTGAATATGAACACCTTCTCACAAGTATGTCAGTAAAGCCTAAGGTCATTACACCCGGCTACCTCATCAGAGATGTTGAACCCTGTGTCTATGATTCAATCCTCGCGGAGCGAATGGTTAGGGAAGCATTTGAATACGCACAAGAGAACAGAGATTTCATCAAGGGTGCGACAAATATTGTATCCTTCAAGGATTATCTTCGCTTAGTTTAAGGTGCGAATGTTTTCACATTTGTACAAGGACCCCAAATTTGTGGGTGCCACAACGTCACCACCTAATACGGTGATGGTTATAATGGAAGATGGGATAGAATACTACAATACTTCTAATATTATCTTCCGTTCGGAAGCTACAATTGATAAACAGATGAAAGAAGTTAAAGGTACTGTGCGTGGTAAAGAAAAGATAACCCAGCTCTTCGTAGAGCCTACAGTAAAACAAAAGGGTCGTTTTACAGTTACACAGTATGAACTGTGAAGGCTCCTATAGCTCAGTTGGTTAGAGCGCGGTGCTTATACGAGAGTATATTTGGGCGGGGTCATTCCCGTAAGTGCACGCCGAGGTCATGGGTTCGAGACCCATTGGGAGCAATTTTACCTTTTAGATGTGTTGTCCCACATGTAAAAG